>ERZ1643249.18-NODE-18-length-275405-cov-18.900167_pt1 | contig 275405 bp, 246 predicted proteins | sample MGYA00579263_ERZ1643249 | MGnify/ENA primary metagenome ERZ1643249 (study PRJEB29033, sample SAMEA4952264) | chicken gut metagenome | biome: Broiler Chicken; feature: Gastrointestinal Tract; material: Caecum | place: Ireland | collected 2018 | study: Broiler...
CCGAAATGTACAACGGGGACCCCGTCGCAAAATCTTTGATTTTGTGATGGGGCTTGATTGGGGACCCCGTCGCAAAATCTTTGATTTTGTGATGGGGCTTCATTGGGGTCCCCGCCGAAAGTATTTTCGGTGGGGTAACTTGTGGGGTCTCCGGTAGGAGGGGGCACAACATTCCCCGTGGGACGTGAAGTTTGTTAAAATTCGAGTTAAATGCTGGCTTTTTTAAGAGGATATCGAGCGTTTCCCTAGGTTGGGGACGGAGCTGCCCTCCGTCCCCCAGTGGGGGTATATACACACCCCCACACCCCGATAAGGTGATGTGTTTTACAGGGATGTTTGACGTTCACCCCGGTAGGAGGGGATAAAAACATTCCCCGCGAGACGTACCCCCTCTCATCTGTCGCGGACGCTTTTTGCGGTGAAGTACGTTTCGTCGCTGAGGCGCGAGCACGCCGCGGCGATTGCAGGATCACTCATGTAACGCTCGGCAAAGAGCTTTTCCGTGAGTCCGAGTTTTGCCAGGGCTGCGCCGAATACGTCGCGCGCTTTGTCGAAACGGCGGAACGCGGTGCGCAGCGAGATGTCCTGCAGTTCGGATATCTCCTGGAATGTCATGCCTTTGAGAAAGCGCAGGCAGAGGATGTCCTTGTATGGCGACGGGATGGAATCAAGCGCGGTTTCCACGGTGTCTTTGAGTATGAGGAGAAGCAGTTTTTTACGATTTATTTCCAACATTTCCGCAATCAGCGTTTCCGTCGGCACTCCGCAACGCAGATGAATGCTCATAAAGCTGCTTTGAAGCCGCGATTTGAACGCGCAGTCGTAGTCTTTCAGAATTTTGCGTAAAGAAGAATAAGCAACAAGCACGGTGTTGCATCGGTTTTCGGTCATTATGTCCTCCGTGAATATAAATAAAATTCAGCGCCACGGAAAGGATATTGAGATATATTCCCCACAGTCAACGAATTATGTCACTAATTGGTGAAAAAAATCAGTGAAAAGACGAGGGCATATACGAACGCCGCGACGCACTGCACGCATTTGCGCGCAAGGAGCGGCAGAAAGCCTATGCCGCAACCGGACAGGAAGGCATGGCTTTGCATCATTACGGAGAGTCCGCCGAAGGAAACTATCGCCGCCGCGGACGCCACGGCGAGATGCACGTTCGGGACAGACGCCGCCGCCATTGCGCCTCTGGTCATTTCGACCGATCCGAATACCAGCGCGTTCAGACACCCCGAAGCGGCGGCATTCGGAACGGCGCCGATGAGCGACGTCAGCCCGGTGAGGGAGATCGCGTCGATGAGCATGTTGCCCACTACGATATATCCGCCTACGGCGAGCATGGCGAGTGTGGACGAGGCGATGCTTTGCTGCAATGCGCTGTCCGCCGGCATTGCGCTGACAGTCACGGGGGGATGGGCGTCCGTGCCGCGCTTTCTTCCGCGGAATATCAGCCCGGCGGTGAGCGCGGAGGCGTAGTGGGCGGCAAGGATCACCGCTCCGTACGCGGGGTCTCCGAACACCGCCGAACCCACCGTGCCGAGGACGAATATCGGACCGGACGTGGATGTGAAGGAGGATATGCGCTTCGCTTCTTCGCGGTCTATCGCTCCGCGGCGGAAGAGGTCGGACACCGTGGCGGCTCCGATGGGATAGCCGCTGAGCATGGACAGCGCCAGCACGTATGCGCCGGCAGGCGGCGCGTTGAACAGCGCGCGTACGGGTTTTGCGCCGAGTTTCGAAAGAGCGTTCGCCGCTCCCATGGCGGTGAGCATGGAGGAGCAGAAGAAGAAAGGAAACACAGCCGGAAGCACCGACGCGGCGAACAGCAGCAGACCGCGCGAAGCGGAGTTCAGGAAGTAGTCGGGCTTTACCACAAGCATTATCATGAATGCGCCCACGGCGAGAGCGGGCGCCGTCCGTTTGAGCAGCGCAGCGTTCACTCTAAAATTTATGCGCTTCGGCGGAATTTACCCCATCAAAACGCGGCGAGCGGATTTTGTTTTCCGTCCGCGCGGCGCACGGGGGGCGGAACTCCGCCTGCACGGCGCTGAAAAAGCGGAAAACGCGTCGTTTGACGCGCTTTCTCGTGCGGGACGGGTTTTATTCATGACGCTCGGAGAGAGAGCTCAGACGGGAAAGCGCGCGTATGACGTTCGCCGCCGTCCGTTGGAGCTCGCCGCGCGTGATCCCTCCGGGCTTTCCGAGCGACTCAAGGAGAGTGCCGTCCGGTCTTTTTCTGCCGACGCGTTTGCCGCCCGGCATGAGCACGTCTACTTGAGCGCGCACGCGGTATGCGTTGTCGCGTATGGCGGGGAATTCCGGCGAGGGAGCGCAGCGCATCCACCAGTCCGTCATCACCATGCCGTCGTAGCCCCATTCGCCGCGCAGCACCGTGGTGCACAGATCGTAGGAGTAGTGTCCCCATACCCCGTTGATCTTGTTGTACGAGGTCATGACCGCAAGAGGTTTACCCTCGCGGACGGCTATGCCGAAACCTTTGAGGTATATCTCGCGCAGAGCGCGCTCCGAAAGGCGCGAATCGTTGAATATACGCAGCCTCTCCTGATTGTTGCAGGCGAAGTGTTTGGGACATGCCGAAACGCCCTGCGACTGTATACCGCGTATATAAGCCGCGGCGATCCTGCCCGTGAGCAGGGGGTCTTCGGAAAAATACTCGAAATTTCTGCCGCACAGCGGATCGCGGTGGATGTTCATGCCCGGCGCAAGCAGGATGTCGGACCCTTTGGCGCGCATTTCGCGACCGAGCAGGGCGGCGAGCGCTTCCGTCCCTTCGGTATCCCAGGAGGAAGCCAGGCATATCCCGGAGGGCAGCAGAGAGCAGGACGCGGCTAGGCGGATGCCGGACGGTCCGTCCGTGGTGACGGCGGCAGGGATGCCCTTGCCGCGGAGAGAGGGCGTGACTCCGCCCAGGGCGCCGGCGTTTCCTTTTGCACCGAGCGGACTGTTCATGGTGTAATCGCCGCGTGATACGGCTTCGAGTTCCTCATCCGAAAGACATGCGGCGAGTTCCTCTGCCGTGCGGCGTCCGGCTGTGACGTCGGCAAATGTCACGGGGGTGTCCGGACGCGGAAGTTCGGGAGGGAGCGCGCTCAATATGCGCGCTTTCAGATCCGCGGCGGAGAGGGGCGCCTGTTCGAAGGCGGGTTTGCCGTCTTTTGCCGTCATGCGGAGGAAGGGAACGGTCGGAGCGGCTGCGGACGGCACCTTGCGCGCCGCTTCGCTCTTGACGGTGAAACTGCCGGAATACGCCGCGTCACGGACGTTTTTGCCGAGATAAAGTCCGTATTCGCCGGCTTCGGTCACCCATTCCGAAGCCGCGTCGTCAAAGGATTCGATGTCGGACAGAGTGAAAGACAGCCCGACTTCCGCACTTTCGCCGGGCGGGATGACTGATGTCTTGCAAAACGCCGCGAGTTCTCTTGCCGGATGCGCCAGACGTCCGTGCGGTTTTGCGACGTAAAGCTGTACGACTTCGCGTCCGCCGCGCTTTCCCGTGTTGGTGACTTTCGCCGTTACGCTGACTTTCCCGCCGTCGAAGGACACGCTCTCCGCCACGATGTCGAAGGAGGTGTAGCCCAGCCCGTAACCGAACGGGAACAGCACTTTTTCGGGGGAGAACGTTTCAAAACAGCGGTATCCGACGTAGATGTCCTCTTTGTAGAAATTGTACTTCGCGTTTCCGAAACAGGATGAGGAAGGGTAGTCGCCGTAATGTCTTGCCACGGTGTCGGTGAGTCTGCCGCCCGGCTCGGACTTCCCGGTGAGGATGTCCGCCAGCGCGTTGCCGCTTTCCATGCCGCCCTGCCACACTGCGAGCAGCGCGGAAGGAGCCGCCTTTTCGCACCACGAGAAGTCGGCGACTGAGCCCGTGTTGAGTACGACTACAGTCTTTGAAAAGGCGCGTTTTACACGAAAGAGGAGTTCTTCCTCGGCTTTTGTCAGATAAAAGCTGCCTTCGGCGAGTTTGGAGTCCCTGTCCTCGCCTGCCGCTCTGCCTATGAGCACTACGGCGGTGCCGCACCGTTCGGCAGCGGCGGTTATCTCTTCGTCGGACAAGGGCATTTCGGGATGCGAGTAAGGCCAGTGTCCCCAGAAGCCGTTGTCGGCGGGCTCCTTTTTCACCCATTCGGCGTAGAGAGCGCTTATGCGTTCGTCGAGGATCAGTCCCGACGCGGCGAGTCCCTGCGCGGGAGAAACGAGATACGGGGCGCGCACATCGCCGCCCGACCCGTAGCCGACGTAGAACCAGTCGTGCTGTATTCTCCCGAACAGCGCGACGCGCGAGCCGGGGGAGAGGGGAAGGACTCCGTCGTTGACGAGCAGCACGCTTCCGTCCGCGGCGGCTTTTCGCGCGGCTTCCGCCATGCCGGGGAAAGCGTCGCCTCCGACGCTTGCGTTGCTCTGGTTCTGTACCGTGCCGCCTGTGATCTTATTGACCAGTACGGACACGCGGCGCATGATCTTCCGGCCGATGTTCATCGTTTTCCCCCTTTCCGGCACGCGTCTTAGTTCGGGCGGCGTGCCGTACGCCCGTTACCGCCGGTCAGTCCGCGGGCGGAGCGGACGGCGGATATTTGCGGCGCCGGTAGCACCCGGTGTCCGGCGCGGGATTGCCGATGCGCGTTTGCCCCTTCAGTCGGCGCGGCAGAGGCGCAGGACTTTTGCGGCGCGCTCGTCCAGGTCGACAAGCGGACGCACGGGGCTGTCCGCAGGGCAGTCCGAAGGTTTGTAGTAGAAATAGCCGTCGGACGCCGCGAGGAGCGGGAAGAGCGCGTTTTTTTTGCGTTCGTTCACCGCGAGCACAGTGGTGTAAGGTTTGTTTTCTTTCGCAAGCGCGACGAGATCCTTGGTGATGCCCACCGTCGCCGAGGCGGCGATGCGTTTGATAGTGGAACGTGTGTAGCGCTTCGTTGTGAGCCTGAGGAACTCCTCGAAAGAGTTGAAATCCGTCTTTGAGATGCGGTTCTCCATGCCTTCGGAGATGTTGGCTATGTCGGCAAGTTCCGCCGCCGTCTTTGTGCGCATGGAGTAGGTGGACACCGTACCGTACTTCGCCGTATCGGTGGGACGGTCGATCTTCACGCACTCCGGCACGAAAGCGGAAAAATCCTTTTTCTCCTGCATCATCGCGCGGATCTTCGTGGAAGATACTATCGTCCTGTTGTTGTCGGGCTTCCGCTCCACGCTGTGGTACTGCACGCGCTCGCCGTACGCGGCGCCGGCTTTCAGGTATTCGACCGCGAGGATGTTGTTGGGCGCTTTGACGAGGTTGGCGTAGTCGGGGCGGATGAGATCCAGCGCCATGGTGCGCGATTTTGCCACGGAGTAGCCCTCGGAAAGATAGCCGCGGAGCATATTGCGCATGTCTTTCGACTCGCTCTGCATGAATTCCGCGACATAGGCAAGCTCCTCCAATTCCTTGGTTTCCGTACCGAAGCACAGAGTGAACTCTCCGAGCATGGAGAGCGTCTTGAGCGCGCCTTCCGCGAATGATTTCGCGGGGGAGAGAGTGTACACCGTGGGAAGTTCGATGACGAGATCCGCGCCGCATTCCGCCGCCCATTTCGCGCGCGTGTACTTGTCGGCGACGCAGATATCGCCGCGCTCGGTGAAACTGCCGCTCATCACGACGACGAGGGCTTCGGGTTTCAGCTCTCTGCGGACTTTTTTGAGAAGTTTGACGTGTCCGTTGTGCAGAGGGTTGTATTCGGCTATGACTGCGGCGATTTTCAAAATCAAGCTCCTTGTATTTTGTTGCTTTTTCGCTGTGTCGGTTCTATAATATATCCCGTTGAAAAATAAATCAAACATATCAGGCAAATTAAAGCCTGGAGAGGTGTATATGTCCGAATTTCTCGACCATCTGCTCAAAAGAGCGGCAAAGCTCCAGAAAACCATCGCCCTTGCCGAAGGCACCGACCCCAGAGTCGCCGAGGCGGCGGAGATCTTCACCCGCGAAAAGATAGGCAAGATCGTGCTTGTCGGCAACGAAGCGGAGATCAGGAGCAAATATCCGGATTACAAGTTCGCGGGCGTTTCCTTCCGCGATCCCGGCGCGAACGACAAGTATGTCGAAAAATACGCCAAGAAGCTCTACGAACTGCGCAAGGAAAAGGGTATGACAGAGGAAGTTGCCATGCGCACGATAAAGGGCAACAATATGTTCTACGCGTGCACGATGCTCAAGTGCGGCGACGTCGACGGCGTCGTGGGCGGCGCGGTGTTCTCGTCCGCGGACGTTTCGCGCGCGGCGTTCCAGGTGATCAAGGCGGCGCCCGGCATCAAGAGCGTGTCAAGCTGTTTTGTCATGATCCCTCCGGAAGGGTTCGAGTATTCCCATGCGCCCGCGTTCATATTCGCGGACTGCGCCGTCATTCCGTATCCGACGGTGGAACAGCTTTCCGACATAGTACAGGCGGCGTATTTCAGCGCGAAGCAGATCGTCGAGGTGGAGCCTAAGATTGCCATGCTTTCCTTCTCCACCAAGGGCAGCGCGCAGCACGAATCCGTCGAAAAGGTCCGTCAGGCGTACGCCCTCGTCAAGGCGGCGCACCCCTACATCGACGTGGACGGCGAGATGCAGCTAGACGCCGCGATAGTCGAGTCCGTCGGCGCGACCAAAGCCCCCGGCAGCAGCGTGGCGGGCAAAGCCAACGTGCTCGTGTTCCCCAACCTCGACGCGGGCAACATCGGATATAAGCTCGCGCAGCGTTTCGGAGGCTGCATGGCTGTCGGTCCCATCATGCAGGGGCTTGCGCTTCCCGTCAACGACCTCAGCCGCGGCTGCGTGGCGGACGACATAGTGGCGGTCGCCGCGATCACGGCGCTCCAGTCCGTAAAGTGAGGCAGGTATGAACATACTCGTCATCAACGCGGGGAGCTCCTCGCTCAAATATCAGCTCATCGACATCGCCACGGAGACCATGCTCCTCAAAGGCATATGCGACCGCATAGGCATGAACGGCGGTTCCATCACGCAAAAGACCGCGGACGGCAGGAGTCTGCGCATCGACGAGGACATGCCCACGCACAAGGAAGCCATCGAGCTCGTGCTCAAGGCGCTTGTGGACGGGGAAGCCGGCGCGATAAAGTCCGTGTCCGAGATAGGCGCGGTGGGACACCGCGTGCTGCACAGCGGCGAGGACTTCCATTCCTCCGTCGTCATCGACGACGAAGTGGTGCGCATCTGTGAGAAAAACGCGGAGCTCGGTCCTCTCCATATGCCCGGCAACATCGCGTGCATCAAGAGCTGCCGCGAGGTCATGCCCGGCGTGCCCATGGTCGCGGTGTTCGACACCACCTTCCACAGCACCATGCCCCCGAAGGCGTACATGTACGGCATCCCGTATTCCGTGTATCAGCAGTACAAGATCCGCAAATACGGCTTCCACGGCACGAGCCACAAATTCGTGAGCGAAGAGGCGGTGAAGTATCTCGGCGCGGAGCACAGCCGCATCATCATATGCCATCTCGGCAACGGTTCGAGCATCTCTGCGGTGAAAGACGGCAAGTGCATCGACACGTCCATGGGCTTCACCCCCCTCGAAGGGCTCATCATGGGCACGAGAAGCGGGGATATAGATCCCGCGGCGGTGGAGTTTTTGCGCGAGAAACTCGGCATGACGCCGGAGGAAACGGTGCAGTATCTCAACAAAAAGTGCGGCATGCTGGGCATAAGCGAACTCGACTCGGACATGCGCGTGCTTGAAAAGGCAATATCCGAGGGCAACGAGAAGGCGGCTCTCGCGGTGGAGGCTGCGGCGTACCGTATCAAGAAGTATGTCGGCTCGTTCGCGGCGGCGCTCGGCGGAGTGGACGCGATCGTGTTCACGGGAGGCATCGGAGAGAACAGCTCGTATATGCGCAGGCTCGTCATGGAAGACATGGAGTATCTCGGCGTGGCGTTCGACTTCGAGGAGAACGAGAAGAGGACGGAGGGACTGCACGTGCTCTCCAAGTCCGAGAGCTACGTCAAGGTCATCGTGCTGCCCACCAACGAGGAGCTTTCCATAGCGCGCGAAACGGCGCAGCTCGTCGCCGCCGCGGCGAAATGACCGTGCGGACGCAAATTGCGCAAATCGTTTGACAACGTCCGCGCTATTATATATAATCATACGAGCACTATAAATCACTAACAACAGCGGAGGAAAGATAAATGGCAGTTCCAAAGAATAAGATCTCCAAGTCCAAGACCAACTCCCGTTTCGCAAACTGGAAGGTCTCCGCACCCGGACTTGTCGAATGCCCCCAGTGCAAGGAGCTCATCAAGAGCCACACCGTGTGCCCGAAATGCGGCTACTACAAGGGCAAGGAAGTCATCGCGCCCAAAGAAGAGAACTAATCGCACAAGAGAGCGCAAGCGCTCTCTTTTTTTGCTTGCACGGACGGAGAGGCGGCCTGGAGCCGCGTTTTCCGTCGGGGAGTCGTAATGAAAATCATAGTTGACGCGCTCGGCGGCGACAACGCCCCGAAGGAAGTCGTACTCGGCGCGCTTGACGCGCTGAAAGAGAAAAAGAGTCTGCACGTTGTGCTCGTCGGCGACAAACCGCTCATCGAGAGCGTGCTCGAAGGGCAGGTCTACGACGTTGCGAGGCTGGAGATAGTGCACGCGCCGGAGGTCATCACCAACGACGACGCGCCTACCGCCGCCGTCAAAACCAAGAAGGACAGCTCCATCGTCAAGGGGCTGGAGATGCTCGCGTCCGATCCCGACGCGCTCGGATTCGTGTCCGCGGGAGCGACGGGAGCGGTGCTTGTGGCGGCATACATGAAACTCGGCAGGATAAAGGGCGTTTCGCGTCCCGCACTTGCGCCCGCGCTTCCCACGCTCAAGGGCAAGCCGGTCATTCTCTGCGACTGCGGCGCGAACGTGGACTGCAAGCCTCTCAATCTGCTGCATTTTGCCATCATGGCGAGCGCGTTTTCCTGCGCGGTCACAGACGCTGTCAAACCCTCGGTCGGTCTGCTCAGCAACGGTGCGGAGGACAAAAAGGGCAGCGAACTCAACCGCGAAGCGTTCGAGTTGCTCAAAGCGTCGCCCTACATCGATTTCAAGGGCAACTGCGAGGCGCGCGACCTGCTGTCCGGCGATTTCGACGTGGTGGTCTGCGACGGATTCAACGGCAACATCGCTCTGAAGTCTGCAGAAGGTACCGCCGGCGCGATATTCTCCATCCTTATGGACGGCGTGAAGAAGGGCGGGCTCAGGGCGAAGCTCGGCGCGCTGCTGCTCAAACCCGTGCTTAAGGAAGTCAAGACCAGGATGGACTACAACAGCCAGGGCGGCGCATGCTTCCTGGGCGTGAACAAGGTCGTGGTCAAGGCGCACGGCGCAAGCAAGCGCAAGTCGATATGCGCCAGTATCCTTCAGGCGAGAAAGCTCGCCAAGTCCGGAGTGGTAGAGAAGATCAGAGCCTCCGTGCGTGCTTCCGATGAACAGACGGAAGGTTGAAGAAAGTATAGAATACGTTTTCAAAGACGGCGCGCTCCTCGAGCGCGCTTTTACGCATTCGTCCGCTTGCGCGCGCACGGGCGGGAATTATCAGGATCTCGAGTTCCTCGGCGACAGCGTGCTTGGGTTTGCGGTGTCGCGCAGACTGTATTCGCTGTATCCCGATGCCGGCGAGGGCGTACTCACCAAAATGCGCGCCTGCGTGGTCAGCGAGCGGCCTCTGGCGCGCGCGGTGGACAGACTCGGTATCGCAGGCGAACTCATCATGGGCGACAGCGAACGCAAAACGGGTGTAGAAACGCACGATTCGATCAAGTGCGACCTCTTCGAGTCGGTGACCGCGGCGATATATCTCGACGGCGGCTTCGACGCGGCGGAAGCGTTCGTGCTGCGCTGCCTCGACGGCGAGATCGCCGAGGCGCGCACGTCCTATAAGCGTGCGGACGCGAAATCCTGCCTTAACGAGCACGTCATGAAAAAGGGCGTGAGCGTGGAGTACAGGGAGGAGCTGCGTGAAGGCGCGCCGCATCTGCCTGTGTTCGTGTATTCGGTGTATGTCGGCGGAGAGCGCGCCGGAGAGGGGCGCGGCGCAAGCAAGCGGGAGGCTCAGCAGGCTGCCGCGGCGGCTGCGCTGACTTTCCTGCGCGGGAGGAAACAGGGGCGCGGCAAGCCGGCGGAATGATCAATGTTTCACAGCATATGCGCACATAATATCCGCAATCTAAGCGGATATTTTTGTTTTCACCGACTGTGTTTCACAAATATCCCGACGTTTCGCGGACTTTGTGAAACATTCCCGAATGCGCTTGTGTACGGCTGTGCGGTGTGCTATACTGTTATAAAATGTTCTAAAAGGGTTAGATATGAGGCTTATAAGAATCGAGGCCCGCGGCTTCAAGTCTTTCGCGGACAGGGTGGAGATACCTTTCCAGCAGGGCGTGACCGCGATCATAGGCCCCAACGGGTGCGGAAAGTCGAACGTTTCCGACGCGATCCGCTGGGTGCTAGGCGAACAGAGCGCGAAACAGCTCCGCGGCAAGACCATGACCGACGTCATTTTCAACGGTACCGACCACCGCGGAAAGATGTCCTATTGCGAAGTTTCGCTGGTGTTTGACAATTCGGACAAGAAACTTTTCTCTTCGCTGCCTTTCGACGAGGTGATGATCACCCGCAAGCTCGACCGCAGCGGACTGAGCGAGTATTATATCAACCGTACGCGCTGCAGGATGCGCGACATCATCAATCTTTTCCACGACACCGGCGTCGGCAAGGACGGTTACAGCATCATCGGACAGGGTAAGGTGGACGAGATCATGTCCGCGAAGCCGGAGGACAGGCGCAGGATATTCGAGGAGGCGGCAGGCATCTCCAAATTCCGCGAGCAGCGCAGGGAAGCGGAGCGCAATCTCGAACGCACCAGGCTGAATCTGCAGTCCGCCAACGACGTCATTGCGGAGATCGAAAGGCACATAGGTCCCCTCCGCAAGCAGGCGGAAACGGCAAAGAAATACGCCGAACTGCGCGAACAGCTCAAACTCCAGGAAGTCAACCTCTACATATACAATTACGAGAACGCGCAGCGCATCAAGCAGAAGATCTACGACCGGATAGCGCAGACGCAGAGGGAACTCGTCGAGAAGGAAGCCGCGTACAACAAGTGCGTGAACGATTACGACAAGTGTCTCAGGGAGTCCGGCGGCGTGGACAGGCTTGCCGAGGAGAGCAATTCCGAACTGCTTGCCCTCAAAGTCGACGCGGAACGCATGCACGGCGAGGCGAATCTTGTCAAGGAGCGCATCTCCAATCTGCAGGCGGAGATCAACCGCATCGGCGGCGAACTCAAATCCGTCGAAGCGCAGATGGGCGTGTCCCGCGGGCTCATAGACCGTTCCGTCAAACGCAAGGAAGAGGAATCCGCCGTCTACGCCGCGACTTCCGCGGAGTACGAGGCAAAGAGCCGCAAGCTGGAGTTCCTTTCCAAGGACATCGAGGGACGCGAGAGCGACATCGCCACCAAGAACGACGAGTACGTCGACGCCTTGAAACGCCTCGGCGAGCTCAAGGGCAATCTGTCCGCGATAGTCGCCGAAAAAGCCATCAACGAAGAGCGCGCCAAGAATCTGCAGGAAATGCTGTCCGCCAAAAAGGCGAGTCTGGACGACGCGGAGACCTCTCTTTCCATTTACGACACCAACGTGAAAAAAGGAAAAGAGGAGATGCGCGCGCTTTCGCAGAAGAACAACGAAACGCTCTCCGAAAAGCTGGAGGCGCAGGAAGCGATAAAAGGGCTGGAAGCCGACGTCATGACGCTCAATTCCAAACTGGGGCTTGCGGAAGGTCAGCTCAGGCTGCTGGTGTCGGTCAAGGACGACTATCAGGGCTATCAGGAGGCGGTCAAACAGCTCATGCGCGACGCGCGTCACGATCCGGCGCTGAAGAGCAGGATCATGGGCGTGCTTGCCGAGGTCATCAGCGTGCCGGAGGGCTACGAGTCCGCAATAGAGTACGCGCTCGGAGCGGCGCTGCAGAACGTGCTGGTGGAGAGCGAACGCGACGCGGCGGCGCTCATCACATACCTCAAACAGAAGAGCTACGGCAGAGTGACATTCCGTCCGCTCAGCGCGTGCCGTCCGAGGTCGCTGGCACGTGAATACATGCCCGCGCTCAGCGAGCAGGGATGCTTCGGTCTTGCGTCCGAACTCGTCGAATGCGACGACAGGTTCTATCCCTTCGTGCAGACGCTGCTGGGCACGACCGTCGTCGTGGACGGCATGGCTACGGCGGAGCGGCTGTACAGGAAATACAACCAAGGTTTCAAGATCGTTACGCTTGACGGCGAAATATATGCGCGCGGCGGCGAGATCACGGGCGGTTCGCGCCGTACGCAGAATTCCGGTCTGCTGTCGCAGGAGAAGCAGATAGAGCAGGCGAAGGCGAATCTCGAACGCATACGGTCTAGGATAGCCGGGCTTAACGCGCAGCGCGAGGAGCGCACGGCGGAGATCGCGGCGGCGGAGGAAACGCTGGCGGAGATCTCGTCGCGCATATCCGAGGTGAGCATCGAAACCACGCTCAACGAGAACAAGGCGAAGCAGGCTGAGGAAACCGTCTTGCAGCTGCGCGAGGAAATAGCCGCGGACGCCGCGGAACTCGAAAAGGTGCGCACGCTCATCAAGGCGCTCAGCGGAAATCTCGCCGACATCGACAGGCTGGAAGGCGACGTCAGGCAGCGTCAGGAAGAGTACGGCGCGCTGATCGAGGCGTCCAAGTCGCAGAGCACGGAGCAGAAGTCCGAACGCGAAACGCTGAGCGAGGAGGTCATGAATCTGCGCGTCAGACTGGCGGAGCAGAAGAACGCCATCGACGGCTACGACACGGAGCTTTTCCGTCTGCACAGGGAAGAGAACGCTCTCAAAGAGGAGCGTGCGGAGCTTAGCGCGCAGCTCGAATCGCGCAAAGCGGAGCTTGATAAGATCCGCACCGCGCCCGCGAAGACGACCTTTTCCGCCGAGGACGCGAAGCGCATCGAGGAGCTTGAGAAGCAGATCGCGGGACTGAGCGATCTCAAGAAGAAGCTGTCCGAACGCATCGTGTCGCTGGACGCGGAAAGGACGCAGCTCACCGAAGAGCGCACCGCGTTGCAGGAGAAGAAGATACGCGACGAGAACATGCTCTCCAACGTCGACAACGAGAACGCTTACCTGCAGCAGCACGTCCTGGAGGAATACGACCTTACGTACACTTCCGCCCTTCCGCTCAAGGACGAGAATTTCGAGCACCACGGAGCCAAGGGCGTGATAGCCGAACTAAAAAAATCCATCGTCAAGCTGGGCGAAGTCAATCCGCTGGCGGTGCAGGATCTGGCGGACGCCGAGGCGAGGCTGGAGGAGCAGACCACGCAGCGCGACGATATCCTGCGCGCGTGCGACGACATAATGAAGGTCATCGAAACGCTCACCGCGGAAATGCGCGATAAGTTTATGGCGGCGTTCGAGCGCATCAACGAAAACTTTCATACCGTGTTCTCCCAGCTGTTCAATGGCGGCAAAGGCGACCTGCGCCTCGACACCAAAGAAACGGACGATCCGCTGGAAGCCGGCATCGAGATATTCTCGCAGCCGCCCGGAAAAAGGCTGCAGAACATCACGCTGCTCAGCGGCGGCGAACGCGCGCTGACAGCCATTGCCATACTGTTCGCCATCCTCATGCTCAAGCCCATGCCGTTCTGCGTGCTGGACGAGATCGAAGCGGCGCTGGACGACGCCAACGCAAACCTGTTTGCGGAGTTTCTCAAGAAGTTCTCCGGAGAAACGCAGTTCATCGTCATCACGCACCGCAAGCCGACCATGCGCCATGCGGACACGATATTCGGCGTCACCATGGAGGAAAAGGGCGTAACAAAGATAGTGTCCATATCCTTCGAGGAAGCTCAGAAACAGGCTGCCGAAAACAAGTAGGAGATATTATGGGATTTTTCAAAAAGATCGCCGAGGGCATCAAAAAGACCAAGGACAACATATCCAAAAAGCTGTTTTACGCATTCTCCGCGCGCGCTCTCGACGACGAGTTCTACGAGTCGCTCGAAGAGGCGCTGCTTGCCGGCGACGTGGGCGTGACCGCGGCGGAAAGCATCGTGGAGGACCTCAAGGACCGCGTGTTCGAGGAGAAGATCAAGTCGCCCGACGACGCCAAGGACGTGCTGAAGGAGATCCTCGTCGACAACATCGACTACGACACCGAGGAGTATTCCTATCCTCTCGTCATTCTGCTTTCCGGCGTCAACGGGGTGGGCAAGACCACGGCGATAGGCAAGCTGGCGCATATGTTCCGCGAACAGGGCAGGAGCGTCGTCATCGCCGCCGCTGACACCTTCCGCGCCGCCGCGAGCGAGCAGCTGGAAGTGTGGGGCGAGCGCGCCGGAGTAAGAGTGATCCGCCACAGCGAGGGTGCGGATCCGGCCGCAGTCGTCTACGACGCCGTGTCCTCCGCAAAAGCCAGAGGGACGGACGTCATACTGGTGGACACCGCGGGCAGACTGCACAACAAAAAGAACCTCATGGAGGAGCTGAAGAAGATCTGCCGCGTCGTGGAGCGCGAACTGCCGGAGGCCGACTTCCGCAAATATCTCGTGCTCGACGCGACCACGGGACAGAACGGAGTCGCCCAGGCGGAGATATTCTCGGAAGCCATCGACCTCGACGGCATCGTCCTCACCAAACTCGACGGCACGGCAAAGGGCGGCGTGGTCATCGCCATATCCGTGGAACTCGAACTTCCCGTCCTCTACGTCGGCGTAGGCGAGAAGATCGACGACCTCATCCCATTCGACGCGAAAGACTTTGTCGACGCGCTCATTTAGTATTAAAACGCCTCCCGTGCAAGGGAGGCGTTTTTTTTTGACTTTCGCTGCCGCACCGGAAAGAGGCGGCGACGCTCTCCGCCTGAAGTGAAGTTTGTGCTTCTATCCGCTTGACACGACGGTTTTTTTAAGTTAATATAATGTCAAGGTGTGAGCCTTTACAAAGGCGTATGCCTTGACAGAAACTATGGACAGGTTCGAGATAAGCACTCTGCGCGCATATTACGGCGCGCTCATCACCGGGAAGCAGAACGAATGGCTTCGGCTCCACTACGACGAGGACATCTCCCTCGGCGAACTTGCCCAGATGTTTTCCGTGTCGCGTCAGGCGGTGCTTGACGGGATAAAGCGCGGAGAAAAGTCGCTCGCGGAGTTTGAGGAAAAGCTCGGACTCGCCGGGCGCGAAAAGGCAGTGCTTGCGCTGATCGGCGAAGCGAAAGCGGCTCTCGGCGCGGGTGAAACGGAGGAGTGCGTTGCGCTCCTTTCGCAGGCGGAAAGCGTATTGGAGGAATAATGTCCGTATTTGAAAGCCTTTCTGACAGAATGAACCACATCTTTTCCAAGCTCCGCAACAAAGGGAAACTCACGGAGCTGGAGATCAAGCAGGCTATGAGGGAGATCCGCGTGGCTCTGCTCGAAGCGGACGTCAACTTCGGAGTGGTGAAGAACTTCGTCGCCGCGGTCAGCGAAAAGGCGCTCGGCGAGGATATACTCAAGTCCCTTACCCCGGCGCAGCAGATCGTAAAGATCGTCAACGACGAGCTGGTCGCGCTCATGGGCAGCAAACATCAGAAACTCGCCGTGTCCGACCGTCCGCCAACTGTGTACATGATGTGCGGACTCCAGGGCGCGGGCAAGACCACGATGTGCGGCAAGCTCGCTTTGTATCTAAAGAAGCAGGGCAAAAAGGTGCTGCTCGTCGCCGCGGACGTCTACCGTCCCGCCGCGATACAGCAGCTGGGCATAGTCGGTAAGAAGGTCGGCACGGAAGTGTTCGACATGGGACAGATAAGCCCTGTCAAGATCGCGAAAGAGGGCGTGGCGTACGCCTTGAAAAACGGTTGCGACACCGTCATCATCGACACCGCCGGCAGGCTCCACATCGACGAAGCGCTCATGAAGGAGCTGGTGGACGTCAAGGCGGCGGTGAATCCTGCGGAGATTCTGCTTGTTGTGGACAGCATGACGGGACAGGACGCGGTGACGGTGGCGGACACCTTCAACAAGACTCTCGACATAACGGGCGTCATCATGACCAAGCTCGACGGCGACACGCGCGGCGGCGCGGCGCTCTCCATCAAAGCCGTGACAGGCAAACCGATCAAGTTCAGCGGCACGGGAGAGAAGCCGGAGGATCTCGAACCTTTCCATCCCGACAGGATGGCGAGCCGCATTCTCGGCATGGGCGACGTGCTCACTCTCATAGAGAAGGCGGAGCAGGCGTTTTCCAAGGAACAGGCGGAGAGTCTGCAGAAGAAGATAAAGGAGAAGTCCTTCACCCTGGAAGATTACCTCGAACAGCTCGACAGCGTGAAGAAGATGGGCGGCATCGGCGACATGATGAAGATGCTCCCCGGCATGGCGGGCAAGGTGAAGAGCGAGGACATCGACGAGGACAAGCTGATGCGCGCGAAAGTCATCATCCAGTCCATGACCGTGAAGGAACGCAGAAATCCGGACATCATCAAAGGCAGCCGCAGGAAGCGCATCGCCCAGGGCAGCGGCACTTCGATACAGGAAGTAAACCAGCTGCTCAAACAGTTCGAGCTGACGCGCGAAATGATGTCGCGCATGCAGAAAGGCGGCATGAAGGGACTGCGCGGCATGAAGGGGATGAAGGGGCTGTTTTAAGCCCCACGCAAAATCCTGCGGATTTTCCGTGGGGACCCCGAATGGAAGCCCCGCCGGAAATGCTTTCGGAGGGAATCACAAGAAAACCTAACCGAAAATCAAAATTTACGACAAAGGATTTGGTCGGAAGCGGTTCGGACGGGGAAGCGACGGGCGAGCGGAGTAGATACTTCGCAAAACACGACACAACAAATTTATATACAGCCGAAAGGCAAAAGGAGAAAACAAATGGTTAAACTCAGACTCACCAGAATGGGCGCAAAGAAAGCACCTTTCTACCGCATCGTAGCCACCGATTCCAGAAAAGCGCGCGACGGACAGTACATCGAGCAGATCGGCATTTACGATCCCGCAAGCGATCCCAAAGTGGTAAGGATCGACGCCGAACTCGCCAAGAAGTGGCTTGCAAACGGCGCGCAGCCTACCGACACCGTCCGCAACCTGTTCAAGGAACACGGGATTCTGTAAGGTGACGTATGCTGGAACTCGTCGAATATCTGGTCGGTAAACTCGTTCCCGACGGAGATTATTCCATCGAACTCCGCGAGAACGGGGACGAATCCGACATCGTCGTCGTAGCGGCAAAGAAGGACATCGGCAAGATCATCGGCAAGCAGGGCAAGATCGCGCGCGCGATACGCGTGCTCGTGAAGGCGGCTTCCGCGAAGTCCTCCGCGCGCTATAACGTGGTCATCGAAGAGCGCGAATGAAGCCGGAACTTACGATAGGCAGAGTGCTGCGTCCGCGGGGTATCAAAGGAGTGGTGAAGATAGAGACCTATTCCGAGAATACCGCGCGGCTCTTGCATCTCAAAAATCTGACGGTGGGCGGAGCGCATTACCGTGTGGAGAACGCCTCCGCTGAGGGCGCGTATCTTTATGCCAAACTCGCGGGCGTCGACACTCCGGAGGACGCGGAAAAACTCCGCGGCAAAGAAGTCAGGATCGCGCGCAGTGAGCTTCCACCTCCTCCCGACGGCAGATTTTACATTGCCGACATCCTCGGCGCGGACGTGGTTGTGGACGGCGAGCGGATAGGCGAACTGGCGGACGTGCTGCAGTACGGTTCCGCGGACGTCTACGTCGTGCGGCTTGCCGAGGGGAGCGTGAGCTTTCCCGCGCTGAAAGAGGTCGTGAGGGAGATCGACGCCGAGAACGGCGTCATCCGCCTCGACGGCAGAATGTTTGAAAGAACGGCGGTGTACAACGCATGAAGTTTCATTTCCTCACCGTATTTCCCGAATATTTCGGAGTGCTCGACTACGGCATAATCGGGCGCGCCGCGCGGGAGGGCAGGTTTTCCGTAAACGTGGTCAACATCCGCGACTATTCCACGGACAAACACCACAAGACGGACGACTATCCTTACGGCGGCGGCGCCGGTATGGTGATGACTCCCGATCCCATCGTGCGCGCGACGGAAGCGGCGGATCCCGACCACAAGGCGCTCAGGATCTATATGTCGCCCAAAGGCGAGCCGTTTAAGCAGGGCATAGCAAAGGAACTCGCCGCATACGACGAGCTGCTTTTCCTGTGCGGCGGCTACGAGGGTGTGGACGAAAGAGCGATAGAGCTGACCGTCGACCGTGAGATCTCCATCGGCGACTATGTGCTTACGGGAGGAGAACTGCCGGCGCTCGTCGTCATGAACGCCGTCGCGCGTTATATCGACGGCGTGCTGGGCAGCAGCGAGAGCACGGTGGAGGAGAGCTTCTCGTCGGGACTACTCGAATATCCGCAATATACGCGTCCGCAGGTGTATCGCGGACTTTCCGTGCCGGACGTGCTGGTCAGCGGCAATCACGCCGAAGTGGACGCCTGGCGCGCCCGCAAATCCCTGGAGATAACCAAAGCGCGCCGCCCCGACCTGCTTGACAAATAAGACAGCAGAAAAGTCCGGCAAAAATGCCGAAAACGGCATTTTTCGTCTGGCCGGAGCAGACAACGGGGTGCAGGGGAAGTCCCATGCCGAAAATCCCACTTGTACGGCGACAGGTGCGGCGTACAAGTGACCGCTGTGACGCAGTGCGGTGAGTGCGCACGCGCACGGAGCACAAGGAACGGAGTCTGGCAAAAATGTCATATAATGACATTTTTCGTCTGGCCGGAGAAAAACTATGAACATCCAATGGTTTCCCGGACATATGACAAAGGCGATCCGCATGATGGAGGAAAACCTCCGTCTTGTAGACGCGCTCATTTACGTCATAGACTCACGTGCCGTCTACAGCTCCAACAACCCTCTTTTCGACAAACTCATCGCGGGGAAAAAGGTGCTGTATGTGTTCAACAAGTGCGACCTTGTCGAGGGGCGCGATCTCGCGCCTTGGTGCGAGAAGTTCTCGGCGGAGAACAAGCCGTACGTCAAAGCGGTGGGGACTTCGGGGGACTGCTCGGCAATAGTTTCCGGGCTGAAGAAGATCGCCGCGGACAAAATCGAACGCTTCGGGGAACGCGGCGCGAACGTGTCTGTCAGGGCAATGGTGGTGGGAGTGCCCAATTCGGGCAAATCCACGGTCATCAACGCGATGTGCAGGCGTGCCGGCGCGGTGACGGGCGACCGTCCCGGAGTCACGCGCGGAAAACAGTGGATGAGCATAGACGGCGTGGACTTCCTGGACACTCCGGGGACGCTTTGGGGCAAGTTCGAAGAGGAGAGCGTGGCGAAGCACCTTGCGTATATCGGGAGCATCCGCGACGAAGTGCTCGACATCGGGGATCTGGTCTATGAATTCCTGGACGAGATCAAGGCGGAATACGGCGCGAATATCGCGGCGCGTTACGGCATGACCGAACTTCCCGACGACACCATCGGTATATTCGATGCGATAGCGCAGGCAAGAGGGTTCAAAGTGCGGGGCGGAGAGCCTGATTACGATCGCACGGCGAAGTGCGTCATGGACGATTTCAGAAAGGGCAGGCTCGGAAAAATCATGCTTGAAAAACCGCAAAAACACGGTTTAACATTGAAAAAGAGAGGATAAAACCCTTATGGTGCACGCAAGCGAGCTTATGCGGTACGAACACGAACTTATGGCGCAGGGGTGCAGATACATCTGCGGCGTGGACGAAGTGGGCAGAGGTCCGCTGGCAGGTCCCGTGACCTGCGCCGCCGTCATCATGCCCCTTGACGACCTCATCGAGGGTGTGAACGACAGCAAAAAAGTCGCCAAGAAAAAGCGTGAGCGGCTTGCGGAACTGATAAAAGAGAAGGCTGTGGCGTACTGCGTGGCGTCGTACGACAACCGGAAGATCGACGAGATGAACATACTCGCCGCCACCAAGGCGTGCATGGCGGAGGCTGTCGCGGGGCTTGCGGTTACTCCCGACGTCGTCATCGTGGACGCGCTTACGCTGGACATACCTATCCGCACTTTCGGCATAGTGCACGGCGACGCGCAAAGCTATTCCATTGCCGCGGCGTCCATACTAGCGAAGGTGGAGAGGGACGCTTACATGACCGGGATGGACGAGGTATATCCCGGATACGGGTTTTCGTCCAACGCCGGATACGGAACCGCGGCGCACATCGCGGCGCTCAAGGAGCTGGGGCCGACACCCATACACCGCCGCACTTTCATAGGGCATTTCGTGGACGCCGATGAATAAGCGCGCGTCGGGGTACAATGCCGAACAACTTGCGGCCGAATATCTGAAGTCGGAGGGCTTCCGTATCATCTGCCGCAACCACAGATGTGCAGGCGTGGAGATCGACATCATCGCCGCGGACGGGAAGGAGCTGGTCTTTGTCGAGGTCAAGTCGTCGGAGTGTGCGGCGGCGCACCCCGCGGAGCACGTCACACCGTGGCAGATGAAGCGATACGTCCGCGCGGCGAGAGAGTATGTCGCCGCCCGAGGGCTCTTCGGCGTGAACGTGCGTTTCGACGTAGCGGAGGTCGTCGGAGGGGATGTGCGGCTCATTCGGGGCGCATTTGACGCTACCACGGCGTAAACCGGCAAAAAAACGGGCGGAAAATGCAAATTAAATTGAAAACGTGCGCGTTTTTTGCTTGTGGTAAAATCCAATATATGATATTATAACACGCGTGACTCGGACGTTCCGCTTGCGGGGATACCGTTAAGAACGTTTAGTAAAAAGGAGGACAGTCAACATGAACATTATCGACACCATTGAAAAAGAAGGCATGAGAACGGATCTGCCCGAGATCGCCATCGGCGACCAGGTCAAAGTTTTCGTCAAAGTCGTGGAAGGCAACCGCGAAAGGCTGCAGTCCTACGAAGGCATCGTCATCGCCAGGAAGAACGGCGGCATCCGCGAGACTTTCACCGTCCGCCGCGTGACTTACGGCGTGGGCGTTGAGAGGACGTTCCCCATGCATTCCCCCAGGATCGACCACATCGAAGTTGTGCGCCACGGCAAGGTCAGACGTGCAAAACTCTACTATCTGCGCGAACGCACCGGTAAGGCGGCGAAACTTAAAGAAGTCAGATAACAGGGCAGAACATGAAGAAAAGAATTGTTTCGATATGCGTGATAGTGCTGGTACTCGTACTGGCACTATTTGTGCTTTCGGCGTGCAACGACGGGCGCACCGTCGCGGGCACGGAACTCGTGTCCAACGGCGGATTCGAGTCCTACGAAAGCGCAAGCGGCGGCGTGACGCTCGACGGGTGGAGCATCTCCTATTCCGACGGTATCGACGCGCCATACAGCAGACAGCCCATCAACTCGGAAAGCAGTCTGTACGAGGACCACGGCACGGGCTACGTCATTCTTACGACGGACGGCGACAGCGGCTGGGTGTATCTCTCGCAGGAGATCGCCGTCGACCGCAACGCGATATACCTCGTCAGCGTGGACGTCAGGGTGACCGCGCTCTCCAAAGGGGATAACGACACCTACAGAGGCGCATACGTCACTTTCCTCGAAAACACGGACTATTTCTTCGTCGAGCAGAAGGCCACGACGGACGATTGGGTGACGCTCACTTTCTACGTGCGTCCGCTCAATACCGATTATCTCACCGTCACGCTCGCGCTCGGTGCGGACGGAGAGGAGTGCGAGGGCACTGCCTATTTCGACAATGTTTCAATGATGAGAGTCGAGGAGTCCTCGGTCGCGTCCGGTTCCACGGTGTACGATTTCAGGATGTCGCAGATCGCAAGATACAACCGCGATCTCTCCGGCACACTCTTCGTGACGTTCCTCACGCTGTTCTGCGCCGCGGCGGTCGTGTGCGCCTACGTCATCATCAGGAAGGCGTATGCCAGAAGCGACGTGTTCGTCAACTTTGACGGCACTCCTTTCGACGCTCCCAAACCCTCCGCCCCCGGCAAGGGCAAAGGTAAGGGCAAAGCGTCCGGGACGCACGGACGTTCCGTCGCCGCCGCCAACGGCAAGTGGTGGACGAGCTGCTGGTTCGTCGCCGGTATGCTCGTGCTCGGCACTTTCCTCGTCCGTCTTATATTCCTGCTTTCCATGTACGGTTTCGGCGGTGAAATGGACGCGACGGTGTCGCTTGCAAGGTGGCTCGCCGCAAACGGCGTGAACAACGTCTACGCGAATGCCTCCGATTTCACCAACATAGACGTGACGGTCATGGCGCCCGGCACGATGTATATCCTCGCCATCATGGGCGCGATGGGGCGGAACCTCACCGCCGACGGCGTGTCCGTACTCATCAGAACGGTGGGAGTGCTGGCCGATATGGCGGTAGTGGCGATGATCTACTTCTACGGCAGGAAATACGCCGGCGACAGACTCGCCGTCGTCGCAGCCGCGCTCTACGCGCTGCTTCCCGTGACGATAGTCATGAGCGGCATGAGCAATACTTTCGTATCGCTGCTGGTCGCGCTCATGGTCGCGGCTGTGCTGCTGCTGGTGGAGAAGAAGTACATCGCAATGTACGCCGTCATGGCTCTTGCGACTGTGCTCGACATCCGTGCGCTCGCGCTTGCGCCCATTGCGGTGACGTATCTCGGATATATGTACTACCGTGACGACGCGAATCTGAAAAAGTTCGGCAAGAACCGCGCGACAATCGTGTTCGGGCTCATCGGCGCGTTCGCGGCTGTGTATGTGCTCACGATACCCGTCGCCGTCGGACATTTTGACGAAAACGCGTTCTACGGTATGCGCATGATCGCCAACCAGATGCTCAACAACCAGATCTTCGTAGACAATGCGTTCGGCTTCTACGGCATGGCTACACTCAATCAGCAGGGCTTCAACAACACGGCGTCCATTCTCAACCTCGTGTTCATTCTGGTGCTCGTCGTGTACATCTGCTCGCTGTACTTCAAGAAACGCAACCGTCAGGAGATATTGCTGCTCGCGTCCTATACGCTCGCAATGGTGGCGGTGTTCACCCTCAAGGTGACCTACACATATCTCTTCATGTCCATAGCGCTCGGTCTCATTTATGCAATGGTGTCCGGCGAGAAGAGGGTGTACGGAGTAATGGGCGGCTATGCGTTGCTGTCATTCCTCTGCGTCGCGCTCATCATCAAGAACTCCGGTTTCGCGACGATAGTTTCCGACGGCATGATAGTCGATTTCGAGCGCACCGGAGCGGACTTCATAGTGTTCAGCGTGTTCACAGTCCTGCTGTCGCTGTATTACAGCTATGTCGTCTATAACATCACCAACACCGGCAAAGTGGTCGACGTCAAACCCTTGTACAAGCCTCTCGGCACAGCCGTGAAGGATTGGTTCCGTTCGGTGGCGGACGTGTTCAGGAAAGACTGACCGCGATATGATGATGATACGGATCCCCGAATGTACATTTCGGGGATCTTTTTTTTCGGCGCACCGTGGCGAGAGCGCGCGGTGCGGCTAGTCGTGCGGCGTGAGGCTTGACCTTTCGCGTATGAGGTGTAAAATGTACTTGCCGCGCGCTGCGCGGCGGAGGAGAGAGAAAATGGAAAACAAGAGTTCCGCGCCTTTTTGCACTTGCGACAAATTCAAGTGTCCGCTTCACCCCGTCAACCATGACAAAGGGTGCACGCTCTGCATAGCCAAGAATCTCCGCGCGCGCGAGATACCCAACTGCTACTTCGACCTTCTGGGTGCGGAAGGGGGGAGAAAGGACGACTCCTTCCGCACGTTCGCGGAGCTTGTCATGTCCGCCGACGGGTGCGGCTGCAAAAAGGAAGTGTGACGCCGCGCGGTTTACGGCTTGTTTTGGCGAAAGGGGAGAAATTTGCAACAGCGCATGCAAATCCTTTGCTTTTTTGATTCCGTTGTGCTAATATGCGTCCGGCGGAAGATCCGCAAAATACAAAATCAACGCATTATGGAGGCAGATATGAAAAAGACAGCGAAAGGCAAGACTTACGACACCACAGAAATGTCCGTAGTGAAGAAAGTGACGTGCGGAGCGTTCGGAGATCCGGCAGGATACGAGGAAACGCTCTATGTCGCCGAAGACGGCGCGTATTTCCTTTACACCAACGGCGGCGCCGAGTCAAAATACACGTCCGAGAAGCTCACTGCGATGAGCAAGGCGAAAGCCGCCGCGTGGCAGAAAGAGAACGCGTAATCCCGCCACGGATCCGTTCAGTATTGCAAAAAACTCCCCTTGAAAGGGGAGTTTTTGCTTATATGCTTATATGTTTGAAGCCGCTCATTGCGCCTTTGCGGAGGGGCTTAACGGCTTCGGCTTTGGCCGCGCAGCCGGCGCGGCTCTTAAATGGCGGGACGGGCGTTTGAGAGCGTGCGCCGCCGTACGCCGGATCACTCCTGCGCGGCGCGCGGTTTGTGCGAGGGTATGTAGTCGCTTTCCACCAGATCGCAGATGTCCTCGAATATGATATTGTCGGCATATTTTTTTGCCAGGTCGAGTTTTTCCGCACTGTTTACCGTCCATGTGATGATGGGGAGCGTCCTGCGCGCCTTGACGATGTAGGGATTGTCGTCCAGATCGCGCACGTCGTAGGCGATGAAATGCGGCTTGGAGAGCTTGTTTATCCACATTTTCCCCATGAAATCGGTGAGGTGGGAGCGTCCCGTCGTCGAGGGATTCTGCCACGTGCAGAGTTGTCCGCAGGGAATATCCGTATGACGGCGGCAGTAACGCACCGCGCCGTAGTTGAAGGACTGGAGCGCTATCTTTCCCTCATAGGTCTTAAGACGGTCGCACACCGCCGCGGCGATGCGGTTGTCGTAGGGATTGAGCCCTTTTATCTCGCAGAGAATGCCGACTTTGCCGTCCACCAGCGCCAGGAATTCGTCAAAAGTCGGAATGGTGTGTTCGGTGCCTTTGAGGCGCATGGTCTTAAGTTCCTCAAGAGTGCATTTGGCGACCTTTTTGTCCACGCCGCATACGCGCTTCAGGTTGTCGTCGTGAAATACGACAAGGTGCCCGTCGGCGGAAAGGTGCACGTCTATCTCGATGGTGAAACCGTGCTCGATCGCCGCCCGGAAGGCGGGCATGCTGTTTTCAGGTTTGTCGCCGTCGTGCAGACCGCGGTGCGCGACGGGGACCGCGAGCAGCCAGTCAAGTTCCATAATCTCAATTCCCCCAATCTGAAGTAATTTGTTGATATAATTTTAGAATTACATTATAATAATGTCAACAGCAGAACAGCATATTTCCGTTTTTTTCGACGGGAAAGCGAGGAAATATTTGGACCTTTCACACATCAGAAACTTTTCCATAATAGCGCATATCGACCACGGCAAGAGTACGCTCGCCGACAGGCTCATCGAGCGCACCGGCACCGTATCGTCAAGGGATATGTCGGACCAGCTCCTCGACAACATGGACATCGAGAAGGAGAGGGGCATCACCATAAAGCTGCAGACGTGCAGGCTCTTTTACGATTACGACGGAGAGGAATACACTTTCAACCTCATAGACACTCCGGGGCACGTGGACTTCACCTACGAGGTTTCGCGCTCGCTTGCCGCGTGCGAGGGCGCGCTGCTCGTGGTGGACGCGACGCAGGGCGTCGAAGCGCAGACACTGTCCAACGTCTACCTCGCGCTCGACAACGACCTTGAGATACTTCCCGTCATCAACAAGATCGACCTCGCGTCCGCGGACGTTGACGGAGTGAAGAAAGAGATAGAGGACATCATCGGGCTGGATACGGCAGGCTGTCCGCTCATCTCCGCAAAAGAGGGCATAGGCATAGACGACGTGCTGAGGCAGATAGTGGAGAAACTGCCGCCTCCCGGAGGAGATCCCTCCGCGCCGCTCAAAGCGCTCATTTTCGACAGCTATTACGACAATTACCGCGGCGCCATATCGATGGTGCGCATAGTCGACGGCACGGTGAAGGCGGGGGACAGGATAAAGATGTTCGCCTCCGGCAAAACCTTCGAAGTGGTGGAAGTCGGTGTTTATGCCCCCGGAATGAGGGCTGTAACGTCGCTTTCCGCCGGTGAGGTGGGGTATATCGCCGCAAGTATAAAGAACGTCGCGGACACCGCAGTGGGCGACACCGTCACTTCCGCGGATACTCCCGCGGCGGCTCCGCTCAAAGGATACAAGAAGGTCACGCCGATGGTGTTCACCGGCGTATATCCCGCCGACGGCGCGCGTTACAACGACCTCAAGGAAGCCTTGCTGAAGCTGCAGCTCAACGACGCTTCGCTCACTTTCGAGGCCGAGAATTCCAAAGCCCTCGGCTTCGGGTTCAGATGCGGTTTTCTGGGATTGCTGCATATGGAGATCATCGAGGAGAGGCTGGAGCGCGAGTTCGACCTCGACCTCATCACCACCGCGCCCGGCGTGTCCTACCATGTGACAAAGACCAACGGTGAGAAGCTCATCATCGACAATCCCACCAATCTTCCGCCTGCAGGCGAGATCGAGAGCATCGAAGAGCCTATCGTGAAAGCGACGATATACACACCGCCGGAGTATGTGGGGCAGATCATGGAACTGTGCCAGGAAAAGCGCGGCATCTTCATCGACATGACCTATGTGGACACGGCGCGCGTTCAGATGACCTACCGACTGCCTCTCAACGAGATAATCTACGACTTTTTCGACAGCCTGAAATCGCGCACGCGCGGTTACGCTTCGCTGGATTACGAGCCGGACGGCTACGAAAAGAGCGATCTCGTCAGGCTGGACATGCTCATCAACGGCGATATGTGCGACGCACTCTCGCTCATCGTGCACAAGGATAAAGCGTACGCGCGCGGCAGAGGTATTGCGGAGAAGCTCAAGGAGGCGATCCCGCGGCAGCTGTTCGAGATCCCGATCCAGGCGGCGATAGGCGGCAAGATAATCGCGCGCGAAACCGTTAAGGCTCTGCGCAAGGACGTGCTCGCAAAGTGCTACGGCGGCGACATCACGCGCAAAAAGAAGCTGCTCGAAAAGCAGAAGGAAGGCAAAAAACGCATGCGCCGCGTAGGCTCCGTCGAAGTGCCCAGCGAAGCCTTTGTCAGCATACTCAAAGTCGGCGACGACAAGTGAGAGAGGTGTCCGGGTGCTGCTTTACATTCACTTTCCGTTCTGCCGTTCCAAGTGCTCCTATTGCGATTTTACCTCGTACGCGGGGTGTTCGGACGCGCTTGTTTTCAGCTATCTAACCGCATTAAAACGCGAGATCGAGTTCGCCGGAAGACGTTTTGAAAACGCGGCGGTCGACACCGTTTATCTCGGCGGCGGCACGCCGTCGCTGCTTTCTCCGAAGCAGATAGCCGACCTCTTCGGAAAGATACGCGGCAGTTTCCCCTGTTACGCGCCCGTCGAGGTCAGCGCGGAGGTCAACCCCGAGAGTGCGTCGGACGAGGTGCTTGCGGCGTTTGCGGACGCGGGCGTAAACCGGATAAGCATGGGTGTGCAGAGCTTTTCGGACGACAATCTGCGCTCCGTAGGGCGCATACACACCGCAGACGCGGCGCGCCGCGCGGCGGAGCGCATAGCGCGCAGGTTTGATAACTTTTCTCTCGATTTCATTCTCGGACTGCCTTACGATACGGAAGAACTTGTGCGTACGGAGCTGGCCGAGGCGGCGTGTCTTGCGCCGCACGTTTCCGCATACGAACTTACGCTGGAGGAGGGAACTCCGCTTGCCGCCGCGGCGGAAGAGGGGCGCGTATGGCTGCCTTCCGACGACGAGGTGGCGGAATATCTGGAGATAGCTGCGGACACTCTCGCCGCGGCGGGACTGGAGCGTTACGAAGTGTCCAACTTCGCAAGGCGGGGCTTCGAGTGCCGCCACAACTCCGGCTACTGGACGAGGGAGGAGTACGTCGGACTGGGCGCAGGGGCGCACTCGCTGGTCAGACAGGCGGAGGACGGCAGTCCTCTTCCCGCGGAGATCAGATTCGCTTCGCCGCGGGATCTCAACGCGTATATCGGCGGAGTGAACTGCGTGGACTGCTTTGACGACATTCCGCGTGTTCAGATGAGCGTGCTCACGCCTGCGGAGATCCGTGCGGAGGAGATCATGCTTGGGCTGAGAACGAGAGAAGGCGTCCCCGAAAATCTGCTTGAGGGACGGGATCTCTCCCGCGTCGCGGACTTTCTCGCAAGAGAGTCGGGCAGGGTGCGGCTGACGCGCCGCGGGCTCGCGGTGATGAATTCCGTCCTGGCCGAGATACTGTGACAGCCGTCGTAGAGTCCGTCCGCACCGGAAAGCGCGCGCCGCGGCGCTCTTTGCACCTTTTTACGACAAAACTCCGAATTATATTCATGTTAAAAGCAGTTGATATTCGTCGGTTTGTTTGATATACTTAAAACGAAAATTCCGGAGGACGCAAATGACATCCAAATTTACCTTGAGCACCGCAAGACCGAAGGGGCCTTTGGCTCTCATCGCCACTCCCGGTGCGCGCGAACTCACCGAACTCGTCGACAAAAACCTCGTCGAGTGGTACAAATCGGTGGACGTTGACGGATCTCTGAAAAAAGACACATTCATCATCGACTCCGCCTGCCCGCGTTTCACCAACGGCGAAGGCAAGGGCATGGTGATGGAAACGCTGCGCGGCAAGGATCTTTTCGTCATCTGCGACGTCGCCAATCACGGCGTTACGTACAATTTCTTCGGCAAGGAGATCCCGATGACTCCGGACGAGCATTTTGCGGATCTCAAGCGCATCATATGCGCCGCCAACTGCAAGCCGGAGCGCATCACGGTGGTCATGCCCATGCTGTACGAGGGCAGACAGCACCGCCGCGCCGGCAGGGAATCGCTCGACTGCGCCCAGATGCTCCACGAACTGTACGACATGGGCGTGAGCGACCTCATCACTTTCGACGCGCACGATCCCAGGGTGCAGAACTCCGTGCCCATGATGGGTTTTGACAACTACTTCCCGACCTATCAGGTGCTGAAAGCTCTCACCAAGCGTTTCCCCGACGTCAAGCTCGATAAAAACAGCCTGATGTGCATCTCTCCCGACGAGGGCGCGATAGGCAGGAACGTGTACTACGCTTCCGTGCTCGGTCTCGACCTCGGTATGTTCTACAAACGGCGCGATTACGCGAGCGTGGTCAACGGCAGGAACCCCATCATTGCGCACGAATACATAGGTTCGCCCGTGATGGGAATGAACGTGTTCGTCGCCGACGACATGATCGCGACGGGCGACAGCATGATCAAACTTGCGCGCGAGATAAAGGAAAAGGGAGCGCAGCGCGTCTTCCTGTCCGCGACGTTCGCGCTCTTCACCGAGGGCGTGGACAAGTTTGACCGCGCGTACGAGGACGGGCTTTTCGACGCCGTCATCAGCACGAACCTGGCTTACCGCACGCCGGAACTCAGGCAGAGAGAATGGTTCGTCGAGGCGGATATGTCGAAGTATCTCGCCTACATCATTGCGGCAGGCAATCTCAACGAAGCGGTGTCGAACTTGCTCGATCCGTTCGAAAAGATACATCAGCTGGTTGCTTCCATAAACGCTAAACAGCAATAGCAGGAGGAAAAAGTGAAAATAACCTGGCTGGGTCACTCCGCGTTCAAGCTGGAAGAAAGCACGGGAACGACGGTGGTCACAGACCCTTACCACTCATACGTCGGTTTCAGAATGCCGAGAGTCGCCGCGGACATCGTCACGGTGAGCCACGGTCACAACGACCACAACAATCTTGCCGCGGTGCTCGGCGATCCGGAGGTGATCTCTTCCGCCGGAGCGTACGACATCAGCGGAGTGCACATCCTCGCAAGGCGCACTTTCCACGATTCCAAAAACGGAGCGGCGAGAGGTGAAAACCTCGTCTTCAAGTTCCGCATGGACGGCGTGGACATATGCCACATGGGCGATATCGGCGAAGAGTGCAACGCCATGCTCGTGGACAGTATCGCGCCCGTGAACGTCCTCATGATCCCGATCGGCGGCACTTACACCATCGACGCCGAAGAGGCGAAGGAGTTCGTGGACCGCATCATGCCCGACGTAGTGATACCCATGCACTACAAGACGAAGGACCACTCCTTCGACATCGCGAAACTTAACGATTTTCTCGATTTGTTCGACGATGAGGACATCGTGTATGTCGAATCCGACACAGTTGAATTCGACCGCGCCGACTTTGACGGCGAGAGCACGAAGGTCTACGTTTTGGAAAAGTTTTCCGAATAATAATTTCGCGGCTTTGCGCCGCGGGTTCACCAAAGCCGATTATACAAGAATATTCATCTTTCCGCAGGGCGTGAGCGTCCTGCGGGAGGAATCAACGGAGGCATCATGTCAACTTACACCAAGGAGATGCTTGAGTCCATAAGCATCTTTGCGATCCGCGACATAGCTAAAGAGGTGGGCATTTCTTCGCCTACGAAGAAGAACAAGGCGGAACTTATCGATCTGATATTGAAAATCTCTTCCGGCGAGATGGAACCGCCGGAAGCACCGAGGCGCGGCAGGCCCAAGAAGCCGACCGAGCTTCCTCCGCAGGCTGCCGAGCCCGCGAAGGCGTCCGAACAGCCCAAACCCCGCGGTAACAGGTTCGGCAGGGACGGCGGAAGCAGGCACGAATACAAGCAGGCGGCAGGTCTGCACGACGACAAGCGCGGCGGCGAGCCGGACCAGATGCGCGAAGGTTTCCTCGAAATCAATCCCGACGGCTACGGCTTCCTGAGAGTGCGCAACTGCGAATGCAACGAGATGGACGCGTATGTGCCCAGCGTGAAGATCAAGCAGTACGGACTGCGCAAGGGCGACAAGGTACGCGCCATGTGCAAGACGCTGCAGGAGGGCAAACCCGCCGCGGTAGTGAACGTCATATCCGTCAACGGAGTGGACTACGCCGAGCTGGGTAAACGTCCGAACTTCGACGATCTGGTCCCGATCTATCCCGACGAAAGACTGCGCATGGAAGTGCCGTCCCGTCCGCGCGATTACGCCACACGGTGCATAGACATCGTGGCGCCGATAGGCAAGGGACAGCGCGGGATCATCGTTTCGCCGCCAAAGGCAGGCAAAACCACGCTCCTCAAAATGATCGCCGGCTCCATTGCGGAGAACTATCCCGACATCGTCCTCTTCGTGCTCCTCATCGACGAACGTCCGGAGGAAGTCACGGACATGCAGCGTTCGGTCAGGGGCGAGGTGGTATATTCCACTTTCGACGAAATGCCCGAACACCACACCAAGACCGCCGAAATGCTTCTCGACCGTGCGAAGCGTCTTGTGGAAATGGGCAAAGACGTCGTCATTTTGATGGACAGTCTGACGCGTCTTGCGCGCGCGTACAACATGACCATACCTCCGACGGGCAGGACTCTTTCCGGCGGTGTGGATCCCGGCGCGCTGCACAGCCCGAAACGTTTCTTCGGATCGGCGCGCAACATCGAGCACGGCGGTTCGCTGACCATCATCGCGTCCGCGCTCATCGAAACGGGCAGCCGCATGGACGATGTCATCTTCGAGGAGTTCAAGGGCACGGGCAACATGGAGATACACCTCGACCGCAAGCTCAGCGAACGCAGGATATTCCCCGCGATCGACCTTGCAAAGAGCGGCACCAGAAAGGAAGAGCTGCTGCTCACGCCCAGCGAACTCGCCGGCGCGTGGGGAGTGAGGAAGATGCTCGCCGTCGGCGACAGCGCCGAAGCCACGGAGAATCTGCTTAACATGCTTGTCAAGACTTCTTCCAACAAGGAGTTCATCGACCAGCTCAACATGCAGTTCAAGCTGTGGCAGAAGGAAGGATACAACCTGAGAAAACCCGGCATCTGACCGGCACGCCGCGCCGCGCGCTGCCGGTGCCGGCATGCCGGAGCGGAACTATAGGGGGAATTATGCAAAAAGAGATCACGTCGCGTACCGAATTGCTTGACAAGGACGGCAATCTCGCCGTGTGCGGCTGGGCGCGCAGGAATCTGTTCGTCTACGACAGATCGCTTGTCAAACGCCGCCGCAGGCTGAAAGAGTGGGACTTCTACCAGGCGTCCGACGGCGACATGCTGGTGCAGGTCAACTTCTTCAACATTGCGATAGCCTCAGCGGCTACCGCGGCGGTGATAGACATGCGCACGGGCGAGCGGGCGGAATGCGCGTCGATAACTCTCGGCACGGTGAACCGTCTGCATCTGCCCGAAGTGTCGGACAAGCCCAACGCGTTTTCCTACTCCAAAGGCGGCGTTTTTCTGAGTTTCGTCACGACGGAAAATTCGCGCAAGGTGACTTTCTCCGGAAAGGCGAAAGGGAAGCCGCTCACAGTGGAGTTGGAGATGGAGTTCGAGCCGGAGGACGAGAACATCACCATCGTCACGCCTTTCAGGGACATGCCGGACAGGTTCTTCCTCACGACCAAGCACAACTGCATGCCCTGCAAAGGCAGAGTAACGCACGGAGAAAAGACGTATGAGTTTGCTCCCGACAGGACTTTCGGCGTGCTGGACTGGGGGCGCGGCGTGTGGCCGCACAAGAACGAATGGTATTGGGGCAACGGCGCGACGTACATCGACGGCAAACGCTTCGGCTTCGAGATCACATGGAAGATAGGCGACGAGTCCCACGCCACGGAGACCTGCCTTTTCTTCGACGGCAAGGCGCACAAGATAGGCGCGGTGGACGTGGAGAAATTTCCGGGCACGGACGGCGGCTGGATGAAGCCGTGGCACTTCATCTCGGAGGACGGGCGTTTCGACGTCACTATGACTCCGTTCTTCGACAACGATACGGGCGTCATCGTACTGGGACAGCTCGGCATGAAGACGCATCAGGTGCACGGACTGTGGAACGGGTACGCCGTACTCGACGACGGCAGAAGGATAGACATCAAGGACATGTACGCTTTCTGCGAATATGTGGTGAACGCGTGGTGACGCCCCGCGTGTGATGCGGGGAGAAGTACGAGGTAAGGGGAAATACGGATATACGGAATAAACCTTTACGGAGAAATACTATGAAAAATCTTAAAGACATCGTTTATGTCGGAGTGGACGACACCGAAATCGATCTTTTCGAGGGGCAGTACAAAGTGCCCGAAGGGATGTCGTACAATTCCTATATAGTGCTTGACGACAAGATCGCGGTCATGGACGCCGTGGACAGGTCGGGGATAGCGCAGTGGCTCGGCAACGTGGACGTCGCGCTCGGCGGCAGAGAGCCGGACTATCTCGTCATTTCGCACATGGAGCCGGATCATTCCGCGGGCATCGCGGCATTTGCGGCGAAGTATCCGTCCGTGACGGTGGTGGGCAACGCAAAGATGTTCGAGATGTTCCGCAACTTCTACGGCTGCGACCTTCCGAACAAGCTGGTCGTAAAAGAGGGCGATACGCTCGCTTTGGGCGAACACGAACTTACTTTCGTTTCCGCGCCCATGGTGCATTGGCCTGAAGTGACGGTAGCTTACGAAAAGAAGGAGAAAGTGCTGTTTTCGGCGGACGCGTTCGGCAAATTCGGCGCCCTCGCCAACGAAACGGACGACTGGGCATGCGAGGCGCGCAGATACTACTTCAACATAGTGGGAAAATACGGCGCGCAGGTGCAGTCTCTCTTGAAAAAACTCGCGAAGTTCGACATCGGGACGATCTGTCCTCTCCACGGGCCCGTGCTCACAGGGGATCTGTCCTGCTATCTCGGACTTTACGACACATGGAGCAGCTACCGCGCGGAGAGCAAGGGTACCTTCGTCGCCTACGCCGGAGTGTACGGCAACACAAGACAGGCGGCGCTTGCGCTTGCCGAAGAGCTTGAGAGCAGAGGAGAAAAGACGGTCGTGACCGACCTTGCGCGCTGCGATCTCGCCGAAGCGCTGGAGGACGCGTTCAGATATGACAAGGCGGTGTTTGCGGCGACGACGCTGGACGGGGGCATATTCCCCGTCATGGAGGAGTTCATCCGTCATCTCAAGGCGAAGAATTACCAGAACAGAAAGGTCGGCATCATCGAGAACGGATCCTGGGCGCCGATGTCGGGCAAACTTATGCGCGCGCTGCTTGCCGAGCAGAAAGACGTCCGCATAGCCGACACCGTGATCACCTGCCGCTCCGGCGTGCCCGACAACATACGCGAGCAATGCGCCGCGCTTGCCGACGAGCTGCTGGCACAGGACTGATACCGCGCAGCGGAAAGAACGGATATACCACGATCCGCCGTAAGACCGGCGGATCTTGTATTATAGCTCCCTTCCTTCGACGCCGCCGGCGCACCCGTCCGGGGAAGCGGCGCCGCTGCCGCCGCGCGCGATCCTGATATAGACGTCCCGCGCCGAGCCTGCCGACTGCCGCTTGCGCATCCTTGACCAACTGACGAAGCCGTACACGTCGTTCACCAGAAAGGTCACGAAGCAGATGACGACGGAGATGTACGTTATGTCCTCCGCGGAAGCCAGCGCCCACAGCACGATGAGCACGATGTCGTTCGCCGCATACGCGAGGGCGTAGAGAGGGCTTCTCCTGAACGTGAGATAGGCGGCGACGAAACTGGTCGTCACCGATACCGTGCTCGGAATGAGATTTGCGGTGTCGAACGCTTCGAGGATGAAGTAGAATGCCGCCGTCACTCCCGCCGCCAGCACCCACATGAATACGTGTTCTCCGGCGGAGAGGCGGTTGACTTTGACTTCGGCTTTGCCTCCGGCGTACGGGTTTTTCAGCCACGCGACTACGGCGAGTATGGCAATGGGCGCGGACATGCCGAGATACGTTATCATCTCGCCGTAATAGGCGAAAGTGTAGGAGATCGCGCCGTAAAGCGCGCTGAACACTATGATCAGGATCTGTCCCAGCGCGTTGCCTTTCGCCGTGAAGATGAGCGACGTCGCGCCGATTAGCGAAGCCGCCAGCGTGAGAAAATTCTCTTTGTCGAACACGGCGAACGCTGCCGCGATAAGGACTACCGAACACGTCCATAAAGCTATCTCGAAAGGCGTGAAGTAGCCCGACGCCTTTTTAAGGATATGCATTGCTTCCTCCCAAAAAATAACATCCGCCGATACATCTTCAAAGACCTAACGATGTATCTACGGATGCTTCGCATCTCGCTACCCGGTGGCAGCAAACCCATTATACCAGAATGCGGCGGAGTGTCAAGCGTATGTGCGGATGCCGCCGTGGCGGAGCGCGGTAGAGAGCTCCGCACGTTTCGCCGGGCCGGCAGAAGCGCGAAACCGCCTTTTTGCGGCTTAAATCGCGCCAAAAGACGGACAATTTCGGCTAAGCGTTTTACACGGAGCGCGTTATGTAGTAAAATGTCTATAAGGCGCGCCGCACGGCGCAGTCGGCGGGGAACGGGAGAGCTGCCGCATTCGAGGCAAAAGAAGAAGAGAGAACGGTGAAATGTACAAGTATGTGAAAAGTGCGCTGGATTTCATATGTGCGCTTCTGGGACTTGCGGTGCTGTCGGTGCCGCTTGCCGTCGTTGCGCTCTGCGTCAGACTGGACAGCAAAGGCCCCGTGATCTTCAGGCAGCTGCGCACGGGACTGGGCGGCAGAGAGTTTTACGTTTACAAGTTCCGCACCATGAAGACGACCGAAGTGCCGTTCGACATCGACAATCCCGTCATCGAGGACGACAACGTACAGCTTACGCGCGTGGGGAAGGTGCTGCGCAAGCTGAAGATAGACGAGTTTCCGCAGCTCGTCAATGTGCTCAAGGGCGAGATGAGCCTCATCGGACCGCGCCCGTTCATGCCCGTGTACATGGAGCAGTATGAGGAGTGGGAAAAGGAGCGCCTCACCGTCAAGCCCGGCATGAGCGGACTTGCGCAGGTGAAAGGCAACGGTTATCTCACAAGCCGGGAACGCAGTTATTACGACGTATATTACGCGAGGCATTGTTCGCTTTTACTTGACGCCGCGATACTTTTCAAGACCGTCGGAGTGCTTGTTTTGGGAGAAAAGAAATTTTATGCGCCTGTTTCGTGCGACGATATGGAGAAAATGATGCGCGGAGAAGGGGAAATCTCCGCCGCACGCACCTCCGCACGCAGGCGCGGCAGGGATCACAGGTGAAGTACGATGACTGAAAAATTTGCCACAACGTCAGCCGCCGCAAAGAGCGGGCAGCCCGAAAGAATAGCGCAGGTGCTGGGCGACGCCTCCTTCGGCGGAGTAATAGTCTGGCTCATGAATTTCTTCCGCAACATCGATAGGACGAAATTCCTTTTCGATTTCTATATGTACGCCCCGTCGCCTTTTGACGACGAGATACGCGCGCTCGGCGGAAGAGTGTTCTACTATCCGCGCGTGACCGATGTTTTCGGAGCGTACGGCACTCTTAAAAAAGCGTTCCGCGACAACGGCTATTCCACGGTGCACGTCCATATGACGACGCTTTCGTTTGTCGCGCTTGCCGCGGCGAAGAGCGCGGGAGTGCCGCGCCGCATATGCCATTCCCACTCGACGGCCAATCCGCACGAGGGATGGAAGTATGCGGTGAAGATGCTCATCCGACCTCTGCCGAAACTTTTCGCTACGGATCTCGCCGGTTGCAGTGAACTTGCAATACGCTGGCTTTACGGTGCAAAATGCGCAGATAAAGCCACGCTTGTGCACAATGCCATAGATCTCGACCGCTACCGCGTTTCCGACGGCTACGCCGTTGAAGCAAAAAAACGGCTGGGGCTTTCGGGACGCAAAGTCATCGGTTTTGCCGGAAGGTTCGAAAGGCAGAAGAACCTGCCTTGGCTGATAGACGTGTTCGCGGAGGTCGCGGGGCGGCGTGACGACGCGGTGCTCATACTGGCTGGCGCCGGATCGGAGAAGCAGATGCTTTTGCGGCGTGCCGAAGAGAAGGGCGTTGCGGACAAAATATTCTTTTTAGGCAAAGTGGACGAGGTTAAGGCTCTTTACGCGGCGATGGATGTGTTTGTGCTGCCGTCGCTGTTCGAAGGGCTGCCGCTTGTTGCGATAGAGGCGCAGGCCGCAGGACTGTTCTGTCTGATGTCCGACAATATCACCCGTGAGGCGGCAGTCACAGATAACTGCGCATTCCTTCCGCTCGACGATGTGAACGAGTGGGCGGACGCCGTGCTCGCCGTGCTCGGCGCGGCAAGACAATACGACGGCGCGGCGGCTCTTGAAGGAGGTCCTTACGACATAAAGGCGGAGGCGCACAGGCTGGAGGAATTATATTCCGGCGCTCCCGTGCGCGGCGGTGGCGGCAATGAGTGAAAACAGCGTCTTTTTCAGAGCGTTCGCGGTATGCCACGGCAGCGCGGTGCCGCTTTTGCCGGAGGGAGTGACTCCTATATTCGCCGGCGGCAAACGTGGAAGCGATACCGCGACCTGTCTTTCCGACGCCGACGGCGAGAATATTTCGTACAAAAACGCCAGATACAACGAGCTCACCGCCGTATATTGGCTGTGGAAGCATTACGGGGAGATAGGTTCTCCCGAATATGTGTGCGTGGAACAGTACAGGCGGTTTTTCGCTCCGCAGGGAGAGGAGAGTTACTACGAAGCGGAGAGCCTCGACGGGCGTGAACGCGCTCTCTGCCGCTTTCTGCCGACGGATGCGGAGCGGCTGCTTGCAGGCCGCGACTTTCTTGCCCCGTGTCCCGTTAAGTGCTGCAGCGTGCGGATGCAGTATGAAGCGGCGCACGGCGCGGACGACCTTCGTCTTGCCGAGGAGATCATCGCCGATGTCGCGCCGGAATATTCCGAAACCGCGAAGAGGTATTTCGACGGCGGAGTATCCTACCTTTTCAACATGTTTGTCTTTGACCGCGACACGTTTTTCAGATACGCGGAATGGATCTTCACCCTGCTTTCGGAGTTTGAAAAGAGAAAACCCGACGGCGGCAGACTTTTCGTATCGGAAAGGCTGACCGGCGTTTTCATTGCAAAACTTCTGGAAGAGGGCAAGCGGTGCAGGCATCTGCCCGTGCTTTTCGTGAGCGGAAAAATCTCTTTGCGCGAGTGTATCGCTTCGCTTTTCCGTCGCGGCGCGTCCGTGAAAGAGCGCCTGAAGCCCCTCGCGGTAAAACTCGTTCCGCGCAGGCTCTGGCTCGCCCGCAAACGAAGAATTTTCGTAAATCCGTGAAAAAATAAAATTACTTCTGCGTTTTGATGCCGAGGGCGTTGCAGTCGGCGAGATAGGCGTCGGTGACGGTCTTGATGTCGCCCTGCATTTTTACAGTGCCGTTTTCGAGATAGATGCCTTTTTGACAAAGGGTGAGTATCTGACTCATACTGTGCGAAACCACGATGAAAGTCGTGCCGTTCTTTTTGAGTTCGTCGATCTTGTCGGCGCACTTTTTGCGGAAGGGTATATCTCCCACGCCGAGCACTTCGTCTATGAGCATAAGGTCGGGATTGACGTCCACCGCTATGGCGAACCCCAGACGCGAGATCATGCCGGAAGAGTAGTTCTTGAGCGGCGCGTTGATGAAGTCGCCCAGCTCCGAAAATTCGACTATGCTGTCGTACTTTTTCTGCATTTCGCGGTGCGAGAACCCCATCATTGCGCCGTTGAGGAATATGTTTTCCTTGCCGGACGCGTTGGAGTCGAACCCCGCGCCGAGCTTGAGAAGAGGTACGATGTTGCCTTTGGTGAGCACTATGCCGCTGGTGGGGCGTATGATGCCGGCGATGATCTTGAGCAGGGTGGATTTACCCGCGCCGTTGCGCCCGATAAGCGCGAGGCTTTCGCCGCGTTCCACACGGAAGTCTATGTCTTTCAGCACGTCGAAGCGCTTGTATCTGATCTTGAACTTCAGCAGTTTGATGGCATATTCCTTGAGGTTGTCTATGCGCTCGGTGGGCATGCGGAACTGCATGGACACGCCACGCGCGTCCACGAGCACTTCCGGGCTTTCGCGGAACTCTTTGATTATGTCGGAGTTTTTGAAAGAGCCGTCCATGGTCGCCTCGCTTATATGTTGAGTATGAAACGGTTGCGCGACAGGCGGAAGAGCAGCCAGCCTATCGCAAAGAAACCTATGCCGACGCCGTAGCATATCGCGTGCGCTTCCCAGCCGGGGGCGTTGCCTATGATGACGTCGCGGAAGTAGTTGAGATAGTGCAGCATGGGATTGAGCTGCATGATCTGCATGGCGGTGTCGCCGAGGTCGAGGGCGGAGAGGGAGTAGAACACGGGGGTGAGGTACATCCACAGCCTGACCACGACCGACCATATGTGCTTGATGTCGCGGAAGCGGACGTATATCGTGCACAGCAGATAGGACAGCCCTATCGTGAAGAGCAGGATCGCGGGCAGCCACGGCAGGAGTATCATGAACATCGACCAGTGGAAAGTCACGCCGCTCGGGATGCGTATGAGCATGACGATGACGAGAGCGACGAGGGAAAACATGAAGTTGACCACCTGCGTGAACACCTGCGAGAGCGGGAACACCGAATACGGCACGCGCGTTTTGTAGAGCAGGTCGTAGTTGCCGACGATGCTCGTCATCGCGTTGGTAGTGGCTGCCGAAACGAGAGAAAAAACTATGTTGCCGGAAAGGACGTAGACCGGGTAGTCCATATCGATCCCGTGCCTTCCGAAAATGCTGCTGAATACGAAAGTCATGACCAGCATGTTGAGAAGAGGATTGAGCACCGTCCAGAGTATGCCGAGCACCGAGCGGCGGTACTGATTCTTGACGCTCTTCTTCACCAGCGAGGACAGCGTGATCGACCCGCGCCTGACTTTCTGTAAAGACGACCGGATATTCAGCACATAAGCGCTGTTTTTCTTCTTATGCGAAGCAGACATTTTCAATATAATACCACAACTTTGCCGTACAGTCAAATCCATTGACCGCGGAGGGATATTTTATCCCTGCCGCGCCGCCGGACGCCGCGCCTTTTGTGCCGCAGCGTTTTGAATCACATGCGCGAACGGGACTTTTATTTATCTTTTCCGCATGTTCAACATCTTATTCCGTTACATTGCGCCTGCGTTCGCACTTGTCCGCCGCCGCAACGGAGCAAAAAAACGGACGCTTCCGCGTCCGCCGTTTCATTTGCTTCTGATAAATTCGAGCAGAGGGGCGCGCAATGCGTCGTCGCGCAGCGCGTAGTCGATATTGGCGGCAAGGAAACCCTCTCTGCTGCCGATGTCGTAGCGCGTCCCCTCGAAGTCGTACGCAAAGACCGGCTCGCTCTTCGCCATTGCGTCGATGGCGGTGGAGAGATACAACTCGCCGCCTATCGTAGGCACTGTGTTGTCGATGTAGGAAAATATCCTCGCGTCAAGCACGAACCTTCCTAGACTGGTGAGGGTGGAGGGCAGTTGGTCGATGGGAGGCTTTTCCTTGTATCCGCTTATCTTTACGTATCGTCCGTCCGTTTCGACGGGCACCATCACGCCGTACTTCACCGCGTTTTCGGGAGCGATGTTCTGCACTCCGACGATCGGAGCGCCCGTCTTTTCGTATGCGCGGATCAGCTGTCCCGTGACCGGATCGCCGGGGTTGTACATCAGGTCGTCCGGGAAGAGCAGCGCGAAAGGTTCGCCGGCGGCGAATTCCCGGCACAGCGCCACGGCGCCTGCCGTGCCACGCATCTCCGGCTGACGGACGTAGACGATGTTCACCTTGTCCGCATAGGTGTTGACAAGTTTCAGGAAAGCGTCTTTCCCCGCTTTTGCGAGGGCGGCTTCCAGCTCCGGCGCTCTGTCGAAATAGTCCGCGATCATTCCTTTACCGCGCGATACGACGATGCAGATGTCCGTTATGCCGCTTTCCACGCACTCTTCGACGACGTAATCGATGGCGGGACGGTCGAGAATGGGGAGCATTTCCTTTGCCACTGCCTTCGTGATGGGAAGGTGTCTTGTGCCGAACCCTGCGGCGGGAATGACGGCTTTTCTGATCCTTTGCATAATTCTGCCCCTTTGCTTCGTTTTTCTTTATTATATAGAATCTGTTTTGTATTTGCAACCGGTTTCCGCTTTTTTCCGCGCTTCATCTCCCTTGACGTTTGCGCGGGCTATGTTATAATGATATAGCTGAATACGTGCGGCTGCGTCCGTCGCGCGCGCCGGCGCGGGAGCGTCTGACGGGATGTTTTGTTCTGGGGCGCCGCATGAAGGAAATACGTAAGAAAGGAGTCGAAATGCACTACGATTATCTCATTGTCGGAGCGGGACTTTTCGGCGCGGTATTCGCGCATCGGGCGGTCGAGTCCGGCAGATCCTGTCTTGTCATCGACAGACGTCCCAACGTGGGCGGCAACGTGTACACCGAAAACGTGGAGGGCATCAACGTCCATGTCTACGGAGCGCACATTTTCCACACCTCCGACGAGGAAGTGTGGCGTTTCGTCAACCGGTTCGCCTCCTTCAACGGCTACGTCAACCGCGTCGTCGCAGACTACAACGGAGAGCGTTACAGTCTGCCTTTCAACATGTACACCTTCGAACAGCTCTGGGGAGTGCGCACTCCCGAAGAGGCGCGGGCGAAGATCGCGGAGCAGATCGCGGCATACGGCATAGACGGGATCACCAACCTCGAACAGCAGGCGATAAGCATGGTGGGCACGGACGTATATCTCAAACTCGTCAAAGGCTACACCGAAAAGCAGTGGGGCAGATCCTGCAGCAAACTTCCTCCCTCCATCATCAAGCGGCTTCCGCTGCGCTTCACCTACGACGACAACTATTTCAACGACAAGTATCAGGGTATACCGGTCGGCGGCTATACGGCGATGGTGCGGAAGATGCTGGAAGGTGCGGACGTCATGACGGATACGGAATATTCGGATTTTATCTCCTCGACGGAGCACACCTTCGGCAAGACTGTTTACACGGGCATGATAGATGCCTTCTTCGGTTACAGACTGGGGCGGCTTGCATACAGGAGTCTGCGCTTCGAGACCGAGATCCTCGACAGTCCGGACTTCCAGGGTACGGCGGTGGTCAACTACACTTCGCGCAGCGTCCCTTATACACGCATAATAGAGCACAAGTATTTCGAAAATTCGCCCTCGCCCAGGACCGTCATAAGCCGCGAATATCCCGACGCCTATGCGGAGGGCAAGGAAGCGTATTACACCGTCAACGACGCCGAAAACACGGCTCTTGCGGACAGATACAGACAGCTCGCCGCAAAAGAACGTCCGGACGTGATATTCGGCGGCAGACTCGGCGAATATAAATACTACGACATGGACAAAGTCATTGCATCGGCGCTCGCGCTCGCCGCACGCGAACTGTGACGGTGCGCCTCGTAAATTTCGTGTTTCCCGCCGATCCTCCCGTGAGCGGCGCGGAGGAGTGCTATCTCCGTGTCCGCGGAGGCGGCGTTTCGTGTGACGAAGGCGGAGTTACACTGGGCGCGGGAGCGGAGTTTTCGCTCGACACGTTTTTCAACCTTTTTTCCGCAAAGTATCTGAGAGCGGCGGACCTTTCGTCGTTCACGCTCGACTTCGGATACACGGGTGCGCTGACTGCCGAGGTGCGGTTTTGCAGCGCTTCCGGTGACGAAAGGCTTGCAAGAGAAGTATTTTATTCCGAAACCGCAGCAACGGGCAGCATCGAGATCGCCGCGGATAAGTACAAGTGCCGCGAAGGATTCTTCTACGCCGTGTTTGCGTCGCATTCCGGCGGCGCGCGGCTGACCGAAGGAGGCTTCTCCGCCGACGTAAAGCCTAAAAGGGTACGCATAGGCGCAGTCGTATGTACATACCGCCGGGAGGCGTTCGTGAGGGAAAACACCGCACGGCTCGGCGAATATCTCGGCTCGCGTCCGCAGCTTGCATCCGCGATAAACGTGTTCGTGGTGGACAACGGCAGGACGCTCTCTCCGGACGACCTTCCGCCTTCCGTCCGGCTCATCCCCAACGACAACACGGGAGGCGCCGGCGGCTTTACGCGCGGACTCAGGGAGATACTCGAAGAGGGAGGATATACGCATTTTCTTTTTATGGACGACGACATCGCGCTGGAGCCGGCGGTGCTCGAACGCACGGCGGCGCTCCTTTCCGTCCTCGACGGCGAATACGCCGGGGCGTGCGTGGGAGGCGCGATGCTCATGCGCGACAGACCGTGCGTACAGCACGAGCTGGGCGGCAGATGGCTGGGCGACGGACTGCGCGGCAATCATACGGATGTCGATATTTCTGCCGCCGCGGGACTGCTTGACAACGAGAGCGATCCGCCTGCAGACTTCGGAGCATGGTGGTATATGTGCATGCCCGTGTCCGCCGCCGAGCGGCACGGACTGCCGCTGGAGATGCTCTTCGTGAAGTGCGACGATGTCGAATACGGTCTGCGCGCGGCGGAAAAACTGCTTTTCGTAAACGGGATCGGCGTCTGGCACGAGAATTTCGACAGCAAGTTCACTCCCGTCTACGAATACTTCGTCAAGCGTAACGAGTTGATCGCCTCCGCACGCTATCCGCGGGGCAAGGGAGTGTTTGCCAATTGGGCGAAATTCGTCAGAGCGGCCGCCCGCGCGCTGGTGGAGCAGAATTATTTCATCATAGACATAATTTCTAAAGCGTACGACGATTTTCTGCGCGGCGCGGACTATGTGTCCGGATTGGATTCCGTCGCTTTGATAAAGGAACTGTCCGCAGTCTGCCCGGAGCAACGTCCTTCCGATGAAGTGGGCGCGGCTTTCGGCGTGGATCCCGACCGTGGGCTCGAAGCGGCTTGGAAAGTGAAACAGAACGTCCTTCTGCAGTTTTTCACACTCAACTCTTATCTGCTTCCGCGCGCGTGTTACCGCAAAGTCGCCGTAGCGCACATGGTCAAACCGCGTCCGATAGACTTTTTCCGGGCGGAAAGCGTTGTGCACTATAATCCTTATACGCGCACCGCGTACGTCACGCGCATACGCAAGCGTGAGCTTTTCCGCGCGCTGAACAAAATTGTTTGCGTTTTCTTCAAAATGCTGTTCCGCTTCGGGAGGGCGAAACGGTCTTTCCGCAAACTGCGCTGAATAAGGGCGGCGCGCTTCACGGCTGCGCACGGCTTCAGCGTTTCTTCTTGCGAAAAAGCGTATTTTCGCCGGGGAAAACACTTGTCAAAACGCGGAGGATAATATATAATCACTATCGTTGGGTTTCCGGGGGAAACATGCTTCGGATCGACAGTTGGACATAGCGGTTTTGTTTTCCGCATCGTCCAACTGCCACCCACTTAACTCAATAGCCGAGCGCAAGCAGAGCAGTACGGAGGAGTCGCCTAGTTTGGTCGAGGGCGCACGACTGGAAATCGTGTAACCGTCACAAGCGGTTCGAGGGTTCGAATCCCTCCTCCTCCGCCAAGTGGTACCCAACTGAACCCGTAAAAAGGTTTGGTTGGGTGCTTTTTTATATGTTTAATTTAATATTGACACGGTGCTCAGTTGATTTCGATTTGAATATATGAGTATCAACGATATAATTCTTTTCACACTGATAAAAGCAAAAGTCCCGATGATGGAAATCATCGGGACTTTTCTTGTCGGTGAAATGCAGGTCAATTTCAAGGCATTGCGTTTGCCAAATTCTCAGCTTGGTCCTTTGAAATTGCAACTTCCGAAAGATCCAAGAAAAATTCGCTTTGCGCCTGCGCCGTGGCCCCAATTTCCGTGTTGATATCAAACTCCTCAAAAGGCTGAACGTCAACAACTTTGAAAACGGTGTTCGTATATTTCATAAAAGCTTTAATAGCGCCCTCTCCTAGTCCGCTGCCTGGCATAAAATTTTCTGCGTGAATTGTGTAAACTTTCCCGTCGTCAATAACCTTATATTCAATATAGGAATATCCATAAGCATCATTATCTGAAATAAACCAACTTATCCCAAAAACATCATTATCAGAAGCGGCTGAAAAGTCAACGCCATCATAACTTTGCTCCTTTACGTAATCAATGAATTCTTTATAGGTTTCTCCAGAAATTTTGCTTGACATTGTACCTTTAGATTCGCCAAATGTCATATCGCTTTCAGCGTCATTGAATGAAGTTAAAAATATATTGAGTTCTTCTTGGTTTTGCCAATTAAACGATTGCCTCAAATAGCCAGTAAAATTATAATTCCCTAAAATGCCTCCAGTGATTCCGCTCATATCTGCTGTGAAATAAACTTCTCCAGCGGCAGCGTTTAGAATTATATTGTCAATATCTTGCAAATTATAGTTGGCATATTCCGTTTTTGTAAATTGGTTATATTCTCTTGCCAAAATTTCTTTTAAAAGTTCAATGTTTTGAATTCTGTAATCTTCTTCAGACATTTCCGGGGTTTCCGGCTCCTCTTCGCCTGGGTCTGGGTCAACAGGGGTGTCTGGGTCTGGGTCAACTGGGTCGTCTGGGGTTGGATCAATCGGAGTGTCTGGGTTTGGGTCAACCGGCGTGTCAATTGACGGGATGTCCGGGCCAGGGTCCTTTGAGTTTTGAATTCCAAGAACAACGCCAATTGTTGTTCCAATTGCAACAACTCCTGCAACAACTGCAATTAAAATCTTTTTTCCCTTTGAAAGAGCCATATGTTTTTCTCTCCTTTCTTTTCTGGTTATATTATACAGACCATAATCAATTTGTCAATATATAAAAAACCGGCTTTTGCCGGTTTTGTTTTTTAAAGTTCAAAAGCTGGATTTCCTGCTGGGAGTTCAACTTCCATGTTCCCAAGTTTCTTTGGGTTTGAAGTTCTAATTGCGTTTGCTTACGAAGGAATTATAGAGAAAAAACAATCATATAAAAATGGATTGAAAAGATCCAATAAAATTGATAAACTGATTAACAGCCTTGATGATTCATGGATGGAAACGGCTTGGGATAAAGTAAATAAATATTACGCCAAGGTAGTTTCAACGAATCCAGTTGAAGGGGTTATACATCGAAATTCTATAGTGCATGGAGATTATGATAAAGAATTGATTGAAGTGGACGAGTTTTCCGCTGTTAAACTTATGCTGTTATGGCTGAATTTGCGTTTGATTGCCGACCATTTATGCCATAAAGAGGAGATATTGGATAATCTATTGTTGTATTTGCCTTCTATGATTTTGCACTTAAAAGATAATCCGTCCTAAAAAAGTTTTATATATGGAAAAGAAAATTGTCAGGGAATAATTTTACTGTTTAGAAACGAAAATAGACGGCATTAAGCTGTCTATTTTGTATAGTTTTCGTGCACATCTCTTTTCTGAATCACATAGGAGTCTATTGCTACGAAAGATGAAACATAATTTTTATAGGCATATGATTAAATATAATTTAAACATATAATTTGTTAATAGTGAAGAAATAATCAGGTAAATATTTAACATGTAAAACTGCGCAATTTTCCTATAAAGTGATAGGAATTGATTCTCTGTTTCCGGAGTTAAACATATTAGATGACGACTAGTGATGGATAATGAGAATTAATCTAAATCATTTTCTAAAATTTTATTACGATAATTATATTTTAATAAGACTTGTTTTTTTCGTGCAATTGATACTTCGGTGTAAATTTCCGTTGTGGAAATATTGGAATGACCTAACAACTCCTGAACGGAACGCAAATCTGCCCCGTTTGAAAGCAAATTGGTGGCAAATGTATGACGTAGGTAGTGTGGTGTTGCATTAGAATTAATTTTAGCTATATTACGATATTTATAAAAAATATTTTCTGCAGAGTATATAGAAAGAGGTGATAAGTATTTGTTTACAAACAGTTGATTGCAATTAATACCAGCCGCTTTTTTATAATTTAGCCAAGACTTGATATTGAAAAAAGTTTCTTTGCTCGAAATATACAATAAACGCTGTTTGCGTCCTTTTCCGTGAATTAGGATAGTTCTATCTTGCAACGAAATATCTTCATGCTTTATTGCGACAACTTCACTTATTCGCATACCTGTACTTATAAGTAAATCAATTAAACACAAATCTCTTGTTGTTTCAAAAATACTAAATACCGTTGATGCATTGATTTTAGATTGATAGAGGCATTTTAATAATTTGGTGATTTCAACGATACTGAGGGTTTTAGGTAGACGTTTTTCGTGTTTAAATAACAACTTAATGCCATGAAATGGATTAGCTTTGATAATTCGTTCTGAGTAAAGAAAGTTATAGAAAAGTTTTAATGTAATTAATTTTCGTTTGATGGTCGAATCCTTATTGTTTTTGAGTTTAAGGTACTCAACAAAACCATATATTGTTTCTTTGCTAATGGGAATTTTGGTCGGGCTTTGAATAAATTTCACAAATTGAGATAGATCGCTGGAATATGCCTTTATTGTCTTAATAGTCAAATTTTTGGATGCTGTAATGGCAGTAATAAATTTTTGTACTTCGTTCATTTTTTCTCCTAAAATTGTGCTTTGATATTGCCAATTATAGCAAAAAGTGATAAAATTATATAAAAATAATAAACGATTATTTGGAGAAAACTATGGAACATAAGTCTTTTACATTTCCAACAATAATAGACAATGACGAATTTTTTAATGCAACACAACGACTCAGTGCTAATGTGCAAAACAAGCATTTCTACACGGCAGAGTACAATAAACTTCATAAAGGCGTAACAATAAGTGAATCTTATAGAACTAGAAATTTGAGACAACGGTTTTATTATGACTGCAAATTCAGCTACGCTGATTTTCATCAATCTAGTTTAGCTGGTTCATTATTTAATCAATGCAGTTTTACTAAGATTGATTTTTTTGATACAAATTTGCAATCTTGTGATTTTAGAACTTGTCGTTTTTCTAATATTACTTTCAAATCAACACGTTTTAATAAAAGCACATTCTCTGATGTTAAATTTGAGAACTGTATATTTGAAACAGTATCTTTTAATGATGCTATTTTTGATGAATGTCAGTTTATAAACTGTGAATGGGTTCCAATTGTTGTTGAAAATGTTATTTTTAGACGGACCCTACTAGATACTGTCAAAATACGTAAGATGAACTTTGAGTATTCCACTTTTGATAATGTTAAACTTAATAATATCAAATTGCCATTCCAAACAATTCCATATATTTATAATGGATTAACATATTTGTCATCTACGCTAGATAATGTTTGCGTTACATCCGCTCTAAATCCAGCGGGTATTTCGATAGAAGAATATCTGTTAAATATTCCAGATATGATTACGTATTATCATAATATTTGTGAATACTTCCCTTTAACAAACATCTATATTATGCAAAAAAATTATGAGGCCGCTTTACAATCGGTTTATTGTGGATTGGATTTGGCTATTGAATTGCGCAGATTTAGAATGATAAAATATTTTTGCAAAGAACTTGATTTCATTCCATCAATCACTCTTAAAGATCGGCAATCCTTATACACGTACGTACTCAATCAATTATCTAAACAAGATTTTGCCCCCTTCGAAACCGATAGTTTGAATATGTATTTGCCAGAGGTTAAACGCCTATTAATAGATGATTATTCAAATAATAAGATTCAAGTAATGTTTGAGACCAATATTCCTAAAGAAAATTTTCCGTTGGTACGTTCATTAATATCATCATTAGATGAGGCTTTAAAAGATAAATGCTCGTATTCCATTGAAATGCGCCATAATTCTCCGTGGTCGTTCCTTCTTAATATAATAACTAATCCGAATGCGATATCAGACATACTGAGTGTCATATCAATTGTTTTAGGTTTAGCTCAACTACATACTAATTCTAAGAAAGGAATAGATTTAAGTACGAAACTAAATAATAATTATGTTAATGTAAACAAACAGAAAAGAAATCAAAAAATTGTTTTTAAAAATGTTACAATTATTAATCAAGGAACGATATACATTGGAGAGCCTTCTTCAAAGCAGGATTAAAGCTCTACAAATATACGCATTATAATCAAAAGTAGTGGCACTCAAGCATCCATCATCATAAATGATTACATTAGGTTGAGTAAGCATTTTTTTTAATGCTGTAATGTCATTATCGTTGTAAAAATAGCAGTTATTAGCAATTGATAAATGAACATTTGATATTTTATTTAAATCCAAAGAGTTAAGTTTGTTTTGAAAGCAAATTTTTGAAATCTCAAACAGCGATGGTAATGAATTCTTTTGCAAAGCATAATTGATTGCAAAAGAGGACCCTAGGTATCTTGGATTAAGTTCAATAAGAATGGCTTCTTTGTCATTCATAATAAAGTCAGCGCCGCAAATGCCCCTATAGCCAATTGCTTGGAGTTTTTTTGCAAGCAAATTTGCGGTGAGAAGTATTTTTTTTGACTCAATATCGTTGGGATTACAATATTGATTTCCATGATATATCAAATTATTACGATCATTAATAATTGTTTGTTTGCTAATTGCTAAAATTACAAATGCACTGCTATCAACAATAATGTGACAACTGTAGTCTTTATAGCCTGTATAATACGGCGAGACTAAGTATAACTGATCATTAGGCAATTGTTTATGAATGTCTTTTTCCGAAACATCGTTTAACAAATAAGTGCCTGTACCGCCGCCAGAACAATTTTTTTGTATTACAAATTCTTTAAATTTTCCAAATTTTTTTGTAAGATTATTGATTGTGCATTCTGAGAGAGATAGTGCAGCAAAGGCAGGGGTATTGATATCGTTCGATAGCCACAATCTAGATAATGTTTTGTGACGCAAAAAATTAATACTACTTTGAGAATTTAAGCTTACAAAATAACGTTTTAATGATGGATTTATTTCACAAAGTTTATAAGCGAATATGCTATTGTAAAAATGAAATTCACAATTAGTTCCATGTTCTTTAATCTTAACTCCTATATTTTTTAAAACAAAACGAGTAAACTCTGGACCATAATTACTTACCAATCTGTTTTCTTGACAAAAGCTAATGTTGCGCGTTTTGTTTGAACCGTAAAAAGTTATTGAAAAATCAAAGTATTCACATGTTAAAATATCCGATTCTCTCTTGCCTATCCAAACTCTATACATAAAATTTTCTCCAAATAATCGTTTATTATTTGGAGTTGATTTGAGTAATTTTACAGATGAATTAATAGCGGTACAGTAGAAGTGAGATCAGAAATATTGAAAGTGTTCAGTTGAGGTCTCATCAAGTCCGCCAGCAAAATCCCGTCGTTTTCGGCGGGATTTTCCATAGCCTGAGCGGAGGGATTCGCAACCTGTCGCTGACGCGCTTTACCCCACCGAAATTCCTTGGGGATAGCTATCGGTGTCCCCGCAATAATTCCCGCAGGGAATTTTGTGGGGTATAAATCGGGGTCCCCGCCGAAAGAATTTCCGGCGGGGCATAATTTTAACGGGCAGAAGATTCCGCCCGTTTTGTCTTGCGTGCCCGTAACAACGGAGTTTTTTCGTCGGCGACAGCCTTTGTGCTTTGCCGCAGCCGCCGGCTGCGGATCATTTGCTGTTGAAAGGTTTGTCTTTTGTGCAGTGCGCCGCAGCGCTCTTATGTACCTCGGCAGGGAAGCGCCTGCCGCTTTTGCGGCGTATATGTCGGCTTACCACAGATCGTCGTTGCGGACGATGGACGCGCCTTTTGCGGCGCGCGTGATAGCGGCGATGCCTTTCTTTGCCGCTTCCTTGGAAAGGTATCCGTCGTTGGTCGTGGCGACGATGTTGCCGTTGGAAGCGAGCAGTCTGAGCCTGATCTCACCCTGTTTGTCGGTGTAGATCTGCCATTTCGGGAATTTGAGCTCTTCCCACTTTTGCAAAGTCTGATCCTCTATGGGAGCGGTGGCGGCGTTGTTGCGCACGCTGTTGATGCCCGTCTTGCAGTTGGAGATGGAGGTGTAAAGCCCTGCGCCTATAGCCACAACTCTGTAGTTGGAAGAGTAGAGCTTGTAGACGAAGTTGCCCTTGTCCGTCTTTTTGATGACGAATTTCCCGTGGGGAGCGCTCTCGTCGCCTGCCTCGATGACCTGCTCGGCGGGTTTTGTGTCTTCCTTCGCTTTTTCGGCGGCAGGCTTGGCAGTCGCTTTTGCAGCGGCGGGAGCCGCTTTTTCCGCGCTCTTTTTGGGAGCGGCCTTGGTTTCCGCTTTTGCAGCGGTCTTTTTGTCGGCGGACTTTGCCGCAGACTTCTTGACGTCTTCGGACGCCGCTTTTTCTTTAGCCACTTTGGTTTCCTCCTTATTGCTTGCTGCCTTGGCAGTTTTTGCGGTTTGTTTATTTGCGGTTTGCTTTGCCGCAGGTTTCTTTTCGGGTTTTTCCCGGTCGGCGGGGGAGCTGTCGGCTCCCTTTTCGGGCGCAGGCTCTTCCTTCGCTTTCGGCTCAGCCTTCTTCTTCGCCGGCTTGATCACCGCGTTGCCCCATACGTTGCCGTCGTCGGCGCCGGACTGGTATATGACGTGCGACGCGGGTTTCGCCGCTTTTTTCTTCGCCGTCCGTTCAGGCTCCACGGCATCCGCGGGAGCTTCCGCCGCTTCCTCGGCGACAGACTCCGCCGCAGCGCTTTCAGGCTTCGCGGTCGCGGCATCGGACGCGGTTTCGCCGGGGTATGCAGCCTCTTCGGCGGCAGCGTCCGCAAGGGGAGTCTGCTGCGCGTCTTCGTCGCTTGCGGCAGGGATCGCGGCTTCCTCCTGCGCTTCGGGGGCGCTGATGGTGTCGTTCGCCGCCGGGACAGATTCCTCCTCAACGGTTTCGGAAGGAGCCGCAGGCTCTTCGCTGTCCGCTTCCGGCACGGTTTCGTCCGCAGACTGATCGGACGCTTCCTCTTCCTCTGCGGCAGGGGTTATGCCGGCCGCGTAGAGATAGATAGGATCCGCAGGGGGAAGCTCGTCTTCCTTTTCGGGCGCGTTTTCGGGAGCGGGCGCGGAGATCTCCTCGAAAGTTTCCCCGGACTCCTCCGTCGTATCGTCCGCCTGAGCGGAAGGAGTCCCGGCAGGAGTACCGTCCTCCGCCGCGCCGTCCTGCTTTTCGCCCTGAAGGTCCGCAGCTTTGTAGACCTTGCCGTCGACAACGCTGATAAGCTCCCCGACGGGAGCGGAATCGTCGTCGTCCTCGATTTCGCTGTCCAAAAAAACGATATCCTCGTAATTGTCGAGATAATCCGCCATAATTCATCCTCCGAAGACAAATCGAAATTATAATATCATATTCACTTCGATTTTTCAACCTGCACATTAAAATTGTATTGATTTTTTCTGCCGCCGTCATCCGCCCGGACTGCCGCGGCAGACGGGAGGACGCGGGATCGGGTTTCCGCCGCGGCGGAAAAATGCCGGGCGGCATCAGGCGGAATATCGGGAAGGGCGCGGCTTTTCGTTTGTGTTTCGCACGGAATTGTGCTAGCATATATTCATGCGTGATTTCGGACTGAATCCCCAGCAGATGCTCGCCGTGCAGGATACGGACGGAGCGATATTGGTCATAGCCGGAGCCGGCAGCGGCAAGACGCGCGTGCTTACCGCGCGCATATGCGCGCTCGTCGAGGCGGGCGTTTCGCCGTACAACATTCTCGCCATAACGTTCACCAACAAGGCCGCCAACGAGATGAAGGAGCGCATAGAGCGCGAGCTCGGCTGCGAGGCGGGCGGTGTGTGGACGAGCACTTTCCACTCGATGTGCGCGCGCATGCTGCGCATGGACGCCGAGCGTCTGGGCTACACGCGCGATTTTACCATTTACACCGATCTCGAAAGCGAAAGGGTGGTCAAACGCGTGTGCGACACCGTAGTCGGAGCCGATCCCAAGCGCAAGGGGAGTTATCTCAACCACATCTCGCGCGCCAAGACGGCGGCGCTCACGCCCGAAGAGTATTACGAGGCGGTCAAAGACGTTGTGCAGGACGCAAAGACCGTCGCGCTCGTGTACCGCGCTTACGAAAAGGAACTCAACGCGTGCAACGCGATGGACTTCGACGATCTGCTCCTCAAGACGGCGGAGCTTTTCGAGAAATGTCCGGACGTGCTGGAAAGGTGGCAGAACCGTTTCCGCTACATCAACGTGGACGAGTTTCAGGACACCAACAAGCTGCAGTACAGGCTCGTGCGCATGCTCTCCGCGAAGTGGGGCAACGTATTCGTCGTCGGCGACGAGGATCAGAGCATATACAGCTGGCGCGGCGCGGAGATACGCAACATACTCGAATTTTCGCAGGACTTCAAAGGCGCGAAAGTGTACAAGCTGGAACAGAACTACCGCAGCACCAAAAACATTCTCGCCGCCGCCAACAATGTCATAAAGCACAATTCCGCACGCAACGAAAAGACGCTGTGGAGCGCGCTTGGCGACGGATACGAGGTGGAATATTTCGAAGCGCGCACAGACCGCGACGAGGCGGAATACGTCACGCGTACGGTAAACAGGCTGATCCGTGCCGGAGAGAACTACCGCGGCATTGCCGTGCTTGTGCGCGCGAATTCGCTGACAAGACTTTTCGAAGAGAGTTTCACCCTGCACGGAATACCTTACAAGGTGTTCGGCGGATTCAGGTATTTCGAGCGCAAAGAGATCAAGGACGCGCTCGGCTACGTGCGCCTTGCGGTCAACCCGGACGACAACGACGCATTCCTGCGTGTGGTCAATTATCCCCGGCGCGGCATAGGCGCGTCCGCGGTGGCGGAAGTCGCGCTCGCCGCCGAAAAAGAGGGCATATCCTACCTCGAAACGGTAAGACGCGGAGGTCTGGTGTCGCCTGCGAACGAGAAAAAACTGGCTAAATTCCTCGGCGTGGCGGAATCCATATCCGACGCAATGGGCAGGATGAGCCCCGTGGATTTCATGCAGTACGTCATCACCGAAAGCGGACTGGAAGCTGCGCTGAAAACGAGCGAGGACCCCGATGACCGCAACCGATACGAGAACATAGAAGGGCTGGTCGGCGCCGTGAAGAACTTCGTGGAGGACAACCCGGAGGCGACCATGTCGGACTTCATGCAGTCCGTGTCCCTGGTGTCGGACTCCGACGGAATGGACGACGAGAATTACGTCACCGTCGCCACGATCCACGCCGTGAAGGGGTTGGAGTTCGACAACGTGTTCATAATAGGTCTGGAAGAGGGCGTGTTCCCCACGTCGAGCGCCGTCGCAGACGGCGACGTGGAGGAGGAACGGCGGCTGATGTACGTCGCGGTGACGCGCGCCAAGCGCCGCCTTTACGTCCTTTCCGCGCGTTCACGCTTCCGCTTCGGCAGGACTGAAAACAATCCGAAAAGCCGCTTTATCTCCGAAATGAGAGGCGATAAAACGTCGATACGGGTGAGCGGAGCGTTTTTCGGCGAGGACAGGAAGGCCCCGAAAAAACCTGTCTCGGACTTCGGCAAAAAAGCGTCGCCCGTCTTTGTGTCGGCACCGGCGCGCCGCGCCGACGCGCCGGACTTTTCGGAGTTCGTGAAGGGCGCGGTGGTGGAGCACCGCAAGTTCGGACGCGGAGTCGTCCGCGAAACGGTGGGCGAGGGCGAGAACAAGACCGCCGCCATAGAATTCGAGGGACTCGGCGTGAAGCGTTTCGCACTTTCAATAGCGGTCAACAGCATGAGCATCGTAAAGGAGGGGAAATGAAGCCCTACGACAGAATGAAGGAGCTGGTGGAGCAGCTCAACAGATATGCCGCTCTCTACTACGAAGAGGACGCACCCGTCGTGTCGGATGCGGAGTACGATATGCTCTACGACGAGCTGCGCGCGCTTGAGGAAAGCGAGGGATATTCGTTGAAAAATTCTCCCACGCACAGAGTGGGCGGCGCTCCGCAGAAAAAGTTCGTCCAGTCGAAGCATCTGTTGCGCCTGTACAGTCTGGATAAGTGCAAGACGGAGGAGGAGCTCGCCGCGTGGTACGACCGCGTCGTCAAGGCCGTCGGGGAGGAGCCGGAGTTGACTGCGGAGTACAAGTTCGACGGGCTGACGCTAAACATCCTTTACGAAAACGGGGCGCTGGTAAAAGCGGCGACGCGCGGCGACGGCGTTACGGGCGAGGAAGTGACCGCGCAGGTAAAGACCATATCCGGCGTGCCGAGAAACATCTCGTACAAAGGAAAGATAGAGATCCAGGGAGAGGGTATCATGCGGCTGAGCGCTCTTGCCGAGTACAACGCGAGAAGCTCCGAGCCGCTCAAGAACGCGCGCAACGGCGCGGCGGGGGCGATACGCAATCTCGATCCTTCGGTGACCGCCGAAAGGCACCTCTCGTTCATGGCGTACAACATCGGTTACAGCGACCGTCACTTTGCTTCCCAGACGGAGATGCACGACTTCCTGAAAAGCGAGGGATTTGAAACGGAAAGCGATTTCACTGTGATAAAAGGCGTTAAAGAGGCGTTCGCTTTTACGGAAAAGGTCAACGCTCTGCGTCCTTCGCTGGATTTCCTCATAGACGGCGTGGTGTTCAAGGTCAACGATACCGCGCTCCGCGGGGAGATAGGTTACACGGAGAAGTTCCCCAAGTGGGCGATAGCCTACAAATTCAAGGCGGACGAGATGACGACGCTGCTGGAGGACGTGGTTTGGCAGGTGTCCAGGAGCGCGAAGCTCAATCCTCTCGCTGTGCTGGAGCCGGTGGACATCGGCGGCGTGACCGTAAAGCGCGCAACGCTCAACAATTACGGCGACATCCTGAAAAAGAAGGTGCGCATAGGCGACCGCGTGTTCATACGCAGGAGCAACGACGTCATCCCGGAGATCACCGGAGTTGCCGAAGAGATGCCCGGCGCGAAAGACGTGGAGAAACCGGCCGTGTGTCCCGCATGCGGCGCACCCGTGAGGGAAGAGGGCGCGTTCCTCTACTGCACGGGAGAACACTGCGCGCCGCAGATCGTGTCCGCGCTCGACCACTTCGCGTCCAAGGACGCGATGGACATAGACGGATTTTCGGAAAAGACCGCGGAGCAGTTCTACAACGAATTGCACCTTACTTCGCCCGTGCAGCTGATGCGGCTGAAAAAGGATGATATATCGGGGCTCGACCGTTTCGGCGACAAGAAGGCGGAGAACCTTATCGGCGCGATAAACGCGGCGAAGGACACCACCATGGACAGGCTGCTGTTCGCGCTGGGAGTGGACGGCATAGGCAAAAAGACCGCCAAGGATCTAGCCGCGCGCTTCGGCACTTTCGACGCGCTCGCCGCGGCGGACAGGGAAGAGCTTACCGCCGTTGACGGCATAGGCGGCGTGCTCGCCGACAACATCATTTCCTTCTTTGCCGGCGAGAGCAACCGCAGGCTTCTCTCCGACCTGTTCGCTAGCGGCGTGAGCGTGAGGCGCGAAGAGAAGAAGACCGGCGTCTTTACGGGTATGCGCGTCGTGCTCACGGGTTCGCTGCCCACATACAAGCGGGGAGAGGCGACCGCGCTCATCGAAGAGAACGGCGGAGAGGTGGCGGCGTCCGTGTCGAAGAACGTGGATCTCGTGCTTGCCGGCGCCGACGCGGGAAGCAAACTCGACAAGGCTAAAAAGCTGGGAATAAGGATTATCGACGAAAACGAGTTCGTAAACATGCTGAACGGCGCAAAAGGCGCGGAAAGCGCGGATTGATCCGAAGCGTCGTACGGTGCGCGCCGCAAATGCGCAGAAGGAGCAGACAATGGCGGAAGAAAGACGTAAAAAACATCCTTCCGATTCTTACACGGAGCAGGTGCACATCATAACGCAGTCCGACATCAACGGCTTCAACCGTCTGTTCGGAGGCACGCTGATGTCGTGGATAGACGTGCTAGCCGCCGTCGTGGCGCGCAGACATTCGGAGTGCAACGTGACCACCGTGTTCGTGGACACTTTGGAATTCCGCGCTCCGGCGCGCGTGAACGACACCATCATGATGACGGGCAAGATGACGTACGCAGGCAAAACTTCGATGGAAGTGTGCGTAAAGACTTTCGTGGAGGAACTCTCCGGCGAACGCAAGCTCATCAACGTCGCCTATCTCATTCTCGTGGCGCTCGACGCGAACGACGAACCGACGGAAGTGCCTGCGCTGCTGCCTGTCACGGAATCCGAACTGGAAGAGTGGAAAGCCGGCGCGAAACGCCGCGAGCTGCGAAAGCTCCGCCGTTCCGAAAAATACTGACCGCCTGCGCCGGAAGGCGCGCGGCCGCGCCGTACGGAGCGTCGGGACGGCAGTGCCGGAGGGAATAATTAAAATCCCGTCCGCAAACTATTGCGGGCGGGTGTTTTTTTGTGATATAATCTATAAAATCATTTACAGGCGGGTGTGCGTATGCGCAGTATGACCGGTTACGGCAAAGGCTCGGCGTCGCAGGACGGCAGGACGGTCACGGTGGAGATCAAGACCGTCAACCACAAGTTTTTCGATTGGAGCATGAAGATGCCCAAAGGGTTCCTCTTCGCGGAGGACGACGCCAAGAAGGCGGTCGCCGCGGTGGTGGCGAGAGGGCACGCCGACGTGTTCCTCACCTACGCGCAGGAACAGGGGCAGACTGCGGAATACCGCATTGACGTCCGGCTCGCGGCAAAGTACGTCGCCGCGGCGAAGGAACTTGCCGAAGCGGCGGGCGTGCCGTGCGACGTGACTGCGGCGTCGCTCATGAAGAATTCCGACATCCTCGCTCTCGAATACGCCGAAGCCGACGACGAGGAGTTGAAAAATCTCGTTATGACCGCGCTCGGCGACGCACTGGAAGGACTGCTTGCAATGCGCGTACGCGAGGGCGAAGCGCTGGCGGAGGACATCGCGTCCAAACTGGACTCAATGCGTCTTTCCGTGGACGCGATAGAGAACGTCGCCCCCGACGTGGTGGACGAATACAGGAGAAAGCTCACCGCCCGCATCACGGAGCTGCTGGGAAGTTCGGTCGCGGACATGGGGCGCGTGGCGACGGAAGTTGCGCTGTTCGCCGACAAGTGCGCCGTCGACGAGGAGATAAGCCGGCTGAAAGCGCATATAGCCGCGATGAGGGGCTATCTGAAAGCCGAAGGTCCGGTGGGCAGGAAGCTGGATTTCCTCGTGCAGGAGATGAACCGCGAGGCGAATACGATAGGTTCGAAAGCGAACGATCTGCGCATCACCGAAGAAGTCCTGAAACTGAAAAACGACATAGAAAAGATCCGCGAACAGGCGCAGAACGTGGAGTGATCATGGAAAGAAAAGGTCTGCTTGTAGTCATTTCGGGGTTCAGCGGCGTGGGCAAGGGCACCGTCATACAGATGGTTCTCGACGAACTTCCCACCCTCCGCTTCTCCATATCGTGTACGACGCGCGCTCCGAGAGCGGGAGAGGAGAACGGCGTCAACTACTACTTCCTCTCCGAAGAGGATTTCGAGAAGAAGATAGCAGAAGGCGCGTTCGTGGAATACACGCGCACTTTCACCAACTACTACGGCACGCTCAAAAGCGAGATAGACGGACCTATCGCGTCCGGCGTGGACATTCTGCTCGAACTCAACGTGGTGGGCGCGAAGAATCTCAAGCGGCTTTATCCCGACTGCGTTACGATATTCGTGCAGCCGCCGTCGCTCGAAGCGCTCAAGGCGCGCTTAATTGGAAGAGGCTCCGAAAGCCCGGAAAGTCTGGAACGCAGGCTGAGAGAGATAGAAAACGAGAGCAGGGACATACCCTCGTACGATTATGTAGTGACCAACACGGTAGCGCGTACCTGTGCGGACGAGATAGTCGCCATCATCAAGAGCGAACATCTCCGCACCGACCGCTCCGCAACACAGAATATATTCCCAACGGAGGACTGAAATTATGATGATCGACCCCCCGATCGACAAACTCATCGCAAAGGCGGAATGCCGCTACGCGCTGGCATGCGCGGTATCCAAACGCACCCGTGAACTGCTCACCAGCGAGAGCAACTACCTCGCCGACAGCGGCGAAAAGCCCGTGACTCTCGCCTGCAAGGAGATCTACGAGGGCAAGACAAAGATAGTGCGCGACTGATGCTTTACGGAAAGAGCGTTGTACTCGGCGTAAGCGGCGGCATTGCCGCTTACAAAAGCTGCGAGATAGTGTCGCGGCTCAAAAAACTCGGCGCGGAAGTGGACGTCGTCATGACCGCCAACGCCGAGGAGTTCGTCACGCCTCTCACGTTCGAAACTCTCTCCAACCGCAAGGTGGTGAGGGGGACTTTCGACGAGCGCGAAGAGCACGACGTGAAGCACGTTTCGCTTGCAAAAAAAGCGGACGTGTTCGTCGTCGCGCCCGCTACAGCGAACGTCATTGCCAAGTTTGCGCAGGGCATAGCCGACGATATGCTGTCCACCACATGGCTTGCGTGCAAAGCGGCTAAAGTCATCGCCCCGGCGATGAACACCGCAATGTACGAGGACGAAGCCACGCAGTCCAACATGAAGCTGCTGGCGGAGCGCGGAGTGGTATTCTGCGATCCTTCCGTAGGCAGGCTTGCGTGCGGCGACATGGGCAAGGGCAAGATGGCTGAGCCTCACGAGATAGTGCGGCTCATCGAGGACATCCTTCAGCCGCGGCGCGATTTGGAAGGGAAGAGAGTGCTGGTGACCGCCGGCGCCACCGAAGAGTACATCGACGGCGTACGCATCCTCACCAACCACTCCAGCGGCAAAATGGGCTGCGCGGTTGCCGAGGCGGCCGCGGAGCGCGGTGCGGAAGTCGTGCTCGTGCACGGCAATATGTCGGTGTCCGTGCCGTCCGGCGTTGCGAGGAGCGTAAGAGTGCGCTCCACCGAAGAGATGAAAGACGCCGTGCTTGCCGAAGTGCCGGACGCCGACGTGATAGTCATGGCGGCGGCGCCTGCCGATTACAGGCTGAAAAAGACTTTCGGCAGCAAGATAAAGAGCGAAACGCTGACTCTCGAATTTGTCAAAAATCCCGACATCGCAAAGGAAGTCGGCAGGGTGAAAGAGGGGCGCAGGCTCGTCATCTTCTCCGCCGAAACCGACGATCTTCTCCAAAACGCGTCTAAAAAAGTCGCTGCGAAGAACGCCGATTTCGCGGTAGCCAACGACGTCACCAAAGAGGGCGCCGGGTTTTATACCGACACCAACATCGCGTCCCTTGTGGGCGCGAACGGCGAAGTGCGCGAGTGCGGACTCATGACCAAGCGCGAACTTGCCGACGTCATTCTGGACGCGGTGCTCGACGGCTATGGTGCTTGAAGTCATAGTGGACATATCCACGGCGGAGATAGACCGGCCCTTCGATTACGAAGGGGACGACGTCCCTCTCGGCAGCCGCGTCGCGGTGGAATTCGCAAGGCGTAATACCGTCGGTTTCGTGGTGGGGAAAAAAGAAAAGTCCGACTTCCCCACGCTGAAAAGAGCAAGATATCTGGACACTCCCGTGAATGCGGAGCAGCTGTCTCTGATGAACGGAATGCGGAGTAAATACAATCTCCGTCACATCGACGTGCTCAGGCTGTTCGTTCCGGCCAAACTCAGGGACGAAAGGGATCCGGAGTTCAAGAGGATCTTTCTTACCGCCGCGGACGGAATGGACGAAGAAGCGGTCGCCGTCGCCCTGAAACGCGCGCCCAGGCAACGCGAAGCGCTTGAATTTCTCAAAAAGAGCGGAGGGGAGTATCTCTCCGTGCTGGCGGAGCGTTTCGGCGCGGGAGCGGTGAACGGACTGCGCGAAAAGGGGTATGCCGAAGAGAGCGCGGTGCACGAAACGAGGGTGCCTCTCAGTACGCTGTCGGGCGAACGCAGGAAAGTGACGCTGACGCACGACCAGCAGACCGCGGTTGACGCAATAACGGGCGGAAAGGGAGTATTCCTGCTGCACGGAGTCACGGGCAGCGGCAAGACGGAAGTCTACATGACCGTGATAGAAAGGATGCTCGCGGCAGGCAAAACGGCTATAATGCTCGTGCCTGAGATCGCGCTCACTCCGCAGATACTCGGACTTTTCCGCGCAAGGTTCGGCGACCTCGTCGCGCTCATGCACTCCGGGCTGAACGCCGGAGAGCGTTACGACGAATGGAAGCGGCTGAAAGACAGCAGTGCGAAGATCGCGGTGGGACCGCGATCGGCTGTGTTCGCGCCGCTTGAAAACATCGGAGTCATCATCATAGACGAGGAGCACGATTCGAGTTACGTCAGCGAATCCAATCCGCGCTACGATGCGAAGGAAGTGGCTAAAATGCGCGCGGCGCAGTGCGGGGCGGCGCTGGTGCTCGGCTCGGCGACTCCGGATATGGAAAGTTATCTCAACGCAACGGAGGGCAGGTACACGCTGCTGACTCTCAAGAACCGCATTGCGGCGTACCAGCTGCCGGAGATGGAGATAGTGGACATGGTGCAGGAGTTCCGCTACGGCAACCGCTCGCTGTTTTCGGAAGCGCTGCGCGACGCGATAGGCGCGGCGCTTGGACGGAAAGAGCAGGTCATTCTCTTTCTCAACAGACGGGGTTTCGCGTCCTTTGTCATGTGCAAGGCGTGCGGTTGGGTGGCTAAGTGCGAGGACTGCGACGTTTCGCTTACATACCACAAGAGCGAGAACGTGCTCAAATGCCATTGCTGCGGCAAACGTTACCACGCGCTGGCAAAGTGTCCCGTGTGCGGCAGTACGGAGATAAAACAGGGCAAGACGGGTACGGAAAAGGTGGCGGAGGAGCTGAAAGCAATGTTCCCCGACGCGCGCGTGCTCAGGATGGACAACGACACCACTTCACGCAAGGACAGCTATTTCCGCATTCTGAGCGAGTTTGCGGCAGGCAATGCCGACGTGCTCGTGGGTACGCAGATGATAGCCAAAGGCCACGATTTCCCCAATGTCACTCTCGTGGGTATACTGGAGGCGGACGCCGCGCTGTATTTCAGCGATTACCGCTCCTCCGAGCGCACTTTCCAGCTCATCACGCAGGTCGCGGGCAGGGCGGGCAGAGCCGACAAGAAAGGTCGCGTGATACTCCAGACCTATTCGCCGCGGCACTACGTCTTCCGCTTCGGGAGAACGTACGACTACGAAGGGTTCTGGCGCAAGGAGATCAACACGCGCATGGTGACCAAGTTTCCGCCTTTCACCAAAGTGGTGCGCGTACTGATTGCCGCGGAGGACGAGCAGCAGGCGGTGGACAGCACGAGGAGCATTTACCGCGCGTTGCTTGCGACGGAGGAAAAGACGTGCAAATTCGTGTACATAGGCGCGGCAAAATCGCCCGTCACGCGCATGCACGGGCTTACGCGCTACCAGGTGCTGATGCGCCTTCAGCCCGAAGTGTTCGAGCGGATCATGCCTGAGATTTACGCTCTCACCGCCGAATTCAAACCGCAGAAAGGGAGTTGCTTTGCGGAGATCAATCCGCAGAGCCTGATATAAAATGGCTAAACGTATAATACTTCAATCACCCGATCCCATTCTTTTCAAGAAATGCCGTCCCGTGGAGGCTTTTGACGAGAAACTCCGCATTCTTCTCGACGACATGCGCGAAACGCTGGAGGCTGCCGACGGCGCGGGACTTGCCGCACCGCAGGTGGCGGTGCTCAAACGCGTCTGCGTGGTGAGCACGGAGGACGGCTACTACGAGCTCGTCAATCCCGAACTCAAATCCGCTTCGGGAGAGCAGACGGGCATAGAGGGGTGCCTTTCCGTCAAGGGCAAATACGGTACGGTAACGCGTGCGGACAAGATAACCGTCATAGCGTACGACCGTTACGGAAAAAAGAAAAAGTACAAGGTCGAAGGGTTCACCGCGCGCGCCTTCCAGCACGAGATGGACCACCTCGACGGCGTGCTGTACACCTCCAAGTGCAAGGATCTAAAAGACGAATGAGCAAGTTGAAGATAGTTTTCATGGGGACGCCGGACTTTTCGGCGGAAGTGCTGTCCGCGCTCGCCGCGGAACACGATGTCGCGGCAGTCGTCACCGGACCGGACAAACCCGTCGGAAGAGGATACACGCTCACACCTTCTCCGCTGAAAGTCAGAGCCATGGAACTCGGCATTCCCGTATTGCAGTTCGAAAAGGTGTCGCGCGACGGGCTGGAAGCAGTCGCCGCGCTTAAACCCGATCTCGGCGTGACCGCCGCGTTCGGGCAGATCCTTTCCGACAAGTTTCTCTCCGTTTTCCCGGAAGGAGTCATCAACGTTCACGCTTCGCTGCTTCCGCGATACCGCGGCGCGTCCCCCATACAATGGGCGGTGCTCAACGGCGACAAGGAAACGGGCGTGACGATCATGCGCACCGTGAAAGAGGTGGACGCAGGGGAAATTCTCCTGCAAAAGCGCACTCCGATAGGCGAAAATGAGACCGCGGGCACGCTGTTCGACAGGCTTGCGGTACTTGGCGGCGAAGCACTGTGCGAAGCCGTGCGGCTCATTGAGAGCGGCGAAGCGGTTTACACTCCGCAAGACACCTCCTCCGCCACGCATTGCGGCATGATCTCCAAAGCGGACGGAAAAATCGATTTCGGCAAGACTGCCGCGGAACTCGACCGTTTCGTGCGGGGGATGACGCCGTGGCCGTCGGCTTGGTTCGATTACGGCGGCGGCAGCGTAAAGGTATTCCGCGCAGAGCGTGCGGAGGGGAGCGGAGCGCCCGGAGAGGTGCTCGCCGCAGACGCGAAAAGCGGACTTGTGGTCGCGTGCGGCGGCGGTGCGGTGCGCTTTTCCGTGCTGCAGCCGGCGGGCAAACCGCGTATGAGCGATACGGCGTATCTCGCGGGACACAAAATAGCCCTCGGAGCGGTGCTGTCATGAAAGAGCACATTCTCGCCGCCTGCAAGCTGCTTTCGGAGATATACACCGACCGCACATATGCCGACCGCGTGTTCGACGGCGAAAATGCGAGCGCGCTTTCCGTGCGTCTTGTTTTCGGCGTGCTGGAGCGCGATACAGAGATAAGTTTCATTCTGGCGCAGCTCGCCGAAAAGCAGCCTCAGAAGCCGGTGAGGATACTGTTGAAAGTGGGCGCGTACGCTTTGCTTTACCTCGACAACGTGCCCGATTACGCGATAGTCAGCGAGTGCGTGGAGGCGGTCAGAAGCATGGGCAAAGGCGGAGCTTCCGGCTTCGTCAACGCGGTGCTGAAAAGGATAGCCGCGCGCAGATTCTCCCTGCCGGAGCCCGGTGCGCCCGATTATCTTTCCGTACATTATTCCAAACCCGAATGGTTCGTGGACAGGCTCATCGCCGAGTTCGGCGAAGCGCGCGCGAAAGCCGTGCTTGAGGACAAGGGCAGCGACGATGTGCACCTGCGCGTGAATTCGCGCGTGTCGTCGGCGGAAGCGGTGATAAAACTTCTCCGCGCACATGCGCAGGAATATATGCCGAGCGCCGTCGGAGGAATACTCACGCGCGTCACGCCGCTCGTGAAGTCACTCTTTGCCGAAGGAGTGGTGACCTATCAGTCCCCTTCGTCCGTACTCGCCGTACAGGCCTTGGCGCCGGGCGGCAGAGCGGAAGTGCTGGACCTGTGCTCCGCGCCGGGAGGCAAGGCGGTGTACGCGTCCGAGCTCGCGCCCGGCGGCAGAGTGACCGCATGCGACGTGCATCCGCACAGGCTGGAACTCGTCAGAAAATATTGCTCGCGCATGCGCGCGGACAACGTCACGCCCGTACTGTCGGATGCCACGGTGTTCGAGCCGCGTTTCGAAGGGCGGTTCGACTTCGTCATGGCGGACGTGCCGTGCACTTGTTTCGGGACTTTCCGCAAGCACCCCGACGTGTTTTTGCAGCGCGGCGAAGAAGCGGTGGCTGAACTTGCCGCCGTACAGAAGAAAATATTGCAAAACGCCGTGCGCTATCTCAAAGACGGCGGCGTGCTTGTGTATTCCACATGCACTCTGTTCCGCGAGGAGAACTCCGACAATGCGGAATTCGCCCGCAAACTCGGTCTTGTACCAGAGAAAATGCCGATCCCGTTTGAGAACGACGGCACTCTTCAGATACTCCCGCGCGGAGAGTGGGACGGATTCTTTATAGCGAGGTTCAGAAAATGACGCGGGACAGCATTAAACGACCTCTTCTCGGACTCACCGTCGAGGAGCTGAAACCGCTGCTCCCCGACGCGCCCGCGTATACGGCGAAACAGGTGCGTGCTTTCTGCTTCGAGGGAAAGACGATAGACCGGATGACGTCGCTTCCCAAAAAACTGCGCGCCGAGCTTGCGGAGAATTTCGTCGCCAACCCCGTGTCCGTCATGCGGGTGTACCGTTCGAAGGACGGCAGCAGCAAGTATCTGTTTTCTCTCACCGACGGCAATCTCATAGAGGGCGTTTACATTCCGCACTCCTACGGCAACACGTTGTGCGTGTCCACGCAGATAGGGTGCAGGATGCACTGCGCCTTCTGCGCTTCCGGCGCGGACGGGCTGGTGCGCGACCTGGATTTTTCGGAAATACTCGGGCAGGTGGCCGCGGTAAATGCCGCAGAGGGCGGCAGCGTTAAAAAACGCGCCGTCACAAATATCGTGCTCATGGGCAGCGGCGAGCCTTTCGACAATTACGACAACGTCATGCGCTTTCTGGACGAGGTTTCCGCGCCCGACGGGCTGAACGTGTCCGAGCGCAACATTTCGCTCTCGACGTCCGGGCTTGCCGACAGGATACGCACCTTCGCGGACAGCGGAAGGAAAGTGACGCTTTCGGTCAGTCTGCATTCTCCTTTCGACGAAGAGAGGAGCAGGCTCATGCCGGTGAACCGCAAATACGACATCGCATCTGTGGTAGCCGCAGCGAGATATTATTTTGAGAAGACGGGCAGGCGCGTGATATTCGAATACACGCTTATCGCCGGAGTGAACGATACGGACAGATGCGCCGTGCGGCTCTCCGAACTGGTGCGCGGATTCCCGGCGCACGTCAATCTGATCAGGCTCAACCCGGCAGGGAGCGCGCTTAGCCGTCCGTCCGCGGACGCGGCGAACGCTTTCCTTGCCGCGCTCACCGCGCTCGGCGTGTCCGCGACGATACGCCGCAGTTTCGGCGAGGACATCGAGGGCGCGTGCGGACAGCTGCGCAGACGCGTAATGTCCGAAGAAAAGGCTGCCGAAGCCGACGCTTCGGCGGACGGGCCGGCAAAACGCGGAGGCAGGGGGAAATTCACGACCGTATGAAAACGGAAAGCGGCAGAGTCGTCAAAGCTGTCGCGTCCAGATTCTGGGTGGACGCCGGCGGCAGCGTAAAAGTGTGTTTCGCACGGAAGAAACTCAAGGCGGACGGCGACATTTACGTCGGCGACAAGGTCGTCATCGCAAAGGACAGGGACGCGTACGTCATCGAGAGCCTCTTCCCGCGCGAAAACGTGCTCGTGCGCCCCTATGTGGCGAATGTGGACGTGTGTCTTATCGTGCTTGCGCCCGAGCCGGAGCCGGACTTTCTGCTCGCGGACAAGGTCATAGTCAACTGCCTGAAAGAGGGAATCGAGCCCGTCCTGGTGTGGAACAAATCGGATATTGCAAAGTGCGATCTTTCGGAGTATAATGACGTCTGCAAGGCCGTGGAATGCAGCGCGGAAACCGGCGAAGGCATAGACGCGCTCGCGGCTCTCATCACGGGAAAAACCGCGTGCTTTGCGGGACAGTCCGCAGTGGGGAAGAGCTCCGTCATCAATGCGCTCCTGGACTCTCCCGTCATGCAGGTCGGGGAGATGGCGCGGAAGGTCAAACGAGGCAGACACACCACGCGGCGCGCCGAGATCATACCTCTGGGGGACGATACCTACCTCGCGGACACCTGCGGATTTTCCATGCTGGACGCGGTGGATATGCCGCCTGAGGAACTGAGGCTCTATTTCGACGATATGGAGCGCTTCAGGAAGGACTGCCGCTTCAACACTTGTCTGCACCTCGACGAGCCCGACTGCGCTGTCAAAGCGCATATAGGAAACGGGGTGGGCGCGGGAAGATACGAAAGATATAAGCTCATTTTCAAAGAGCTGGATGATAGGAGGAAAAACAAATATGATTAAGGTCGCACCGTCCATTCTTTCGGCGGACTTCGGCAAAATGGCGGAAGCCGTGGAGAACATAAAACGCTGGGGCGCGGACTGGGTGCACTGCGACGTCATGGACGGCGTATACGTGCCCAACATCACTTTCGGCATGCCCATGGTGAAGGCGCTGAGGAAATATACCGATATGTTCCTCGACGTGCACCTCATGATCACAAAACCCGAAAAATACGCGGGGCAGTTCTGCGACGCGGGCGCGGACCTCGTCACTTTCCATCCGGAGGCTTCCGACGACGTTGCAGGCGCGCTTGCGGAGATAAAGTCCAAAGGCGTGCAATGCGGACTGGTGGTCAATGCCGATCAGCCGTTTGAGATCGTCGAGCCTTACCTCAAAGATATAGACTTGCTGCTCATAATGACGGTGCAGGCGGGCTTCGGGGGACAGTCCTTCAAGGAAGACTGCCTAGGAAAAGCGCGCCGCGGCGCGGAACTGCGCGAAAAACTCGGTTTGTCCTACGCCATAGAGCTTGACGGGGGAGTTTCTCCCTCCAACATCGCGGTGTGCAAAGCGGCGGGCGCGGACGTCGTAGTCGCCGGAAGTTCGGTATTCAAAGCAGCCGATCCTGCCGCCGCGGTGAAGGCAATGCAGCTTTGAAATCCGACTCGGCTTATTTTGCCTGACAAGGCTCCGCCGAAAGCTGTTTCGGCGGGGTTCTTTCTTTTCCCGACGTACAGTCAGTCCGGCTGTGGTTAAACGTTCATCAAGGGAAGGAGGGAGGGGTGCAATGCTTCCGTGTCAAGGGACGCAGCCGGTTTGGTCGGAGTTTCGCGCTTTCCATTCACCCTTCGGAGCCGCGGCTCATACTATGTAACAGCTCGGAGGGAATCGTCATGAAGATAGTCTGTGTAAATCCGCCCAGGTTCGTTAAATGCTTTTTGAAACTGTTCAGGAGAAACAAGAAAAAGCCCGCCGTGTCGGACGGGCAGCGTGTTGACAAACGATAAAACGACAGGTTTTACGCTCTGTCTATCTTGTCTGAACGCAGACAACGAGTGCACACATACACTTCTTCGGTTCCGCCGGTCGCAGTCTTGACCTTGACTTTCTGAACGTTCGGAGCCCAACTGCGTCTGGTCTTTCTGTGCGAGTGGCTGACCTGATTGCCGCTCATTCTGCCTTTACCGCATACGCTGCAAACTCTGGACATACTACACCTCCTACACGTGGATAACGCGAATATCTTACCAAATATCCGCGAGTATTGCAACCGATTGAGCCCAAAATTATTCATTCGGTTGCAAAAAATGTTCGCTTATAGTAAAATCCATACAAAAGGTGTTGTATGTCACTTACCACGACCAACAAATACGGAAAAATCGCCATTTCCGACGAGGCGGTAGCCGCGGTCGCCGCCCAGGTGGCTTCGGAGTGCTACGGCGTAGTGGAAATGGTGTCCCGAAGTCTGAGCGACAACATAGCCACTCTCTGGGGCAGGCATAAGCACGGAAAGGGCGTCAAAGTCGCTACGGTCGACAACCTCGTCTACGTCGAGGTTTTTGTCATATTGAAAGTTGGCGTGAATATAGAAACGGTCAGGAAGGCGGTTGCCGACACGGTGAAATTCGCACTGGAGACTTTCACCGGCATGCGTGTGAAAAACGTGCACGTCAACGTGGTCGGCATCAGGGTCTGATGGGTAGATAATAATGAATGTCATAGATGGAAGCACTTTCAAGAATATGCTCGCCGGCGGCGCGAAAGCTCTCGAGCTGAACCGTCCCGTCATCGACGAGCTCAACGTGTTCCCCGTGCCGGACGGCGACACGGGCACGAATATGTCCCTCACCATGTCTGCCGCCATGCGCGAGATCGCGCCCGTCGGCACGGAAGATATAGGCGAGATCGCGGTCGCGTTCTCCAAGGGGGCGCTCAAAGGCGCGCGCGGCAACAGCGGCGTCATACTGTCGCAGATACTCAAGGGTTTCGCGGTCGCGCTGGATGCGAAGGTTTCGATAGACAAAAAGACCTTTGCCGCGGCACTCAAACGCGGCACCGAGATCGCTTACGGCGCAGTCACGAAACCCAAGGAGGGCACGATACTTACCGTCGTCCGCGTCATGGCGGAAACGGCGGCAGCCATAGCCAGAAAACGCGGCGGAGAGTTCGAGGAGTTCCTCTCCGAGATCATCGCCGCGGGCGAAGCCATTCTCAAAAAGACTCCGGAGATGCTTCCCGTGCTCGCAAAAGCGGGCGTGGTGGACGCGGGCGGAAGAGGGCTCGTCACCGTCATGGAGGGCATGTACGCCGCGCTCACAGGCGGAGAGATCCCCGTCATCGACCCGGCAAAGACCGCTCCGGAGCCCGTCGCGTCGGGCGCGAAAGAGTTCGTGTCGCTGGACAACGACTACGAGAACATCACCTTCCAGTATTGCACGGAGTTCTTCATCACGCACCTCAGGACGGCGGTCACGGAGTCCGACATCGACAAATACCGCGACTACCTCATGACGATCGGCGACTGCGTGCTGGTCATAGGCGATCTCGATCTCGTCAAGACGCACGTCCACACCAACGATCCCGACCGCGCGCTCAAGGCGGCGCTCAAGCTCGGCGAACTGGACAGCATCAAGATCGAGAATATGATGGAACAGCACCGCAGGATAGTCGGCGAGCGTGAGGCGAAGGAAAACAAGCAGAAGAAAGATCTCAAGCCGTACGCCATAGTCGCCATATGCGCCGGCGACGGCATGAAAGCCATCTTCGACGACCTCATGGCAGACGTCACGATAGAGGGCGGTCAGACGATGAATCCCAGCGTGTACGACATACTGAGCGCGATCAACAGCACAAAGGCGAAGGACGTGTTCGTGCTACCCAACAACTCCAACATCATTCTCGCCGCCGAACAAGCCAAGGATCTTGCGGACGTGAATGTACACGTCATTCCGACCACCTGCATGCCGGAGGGCATCGCCGCGGCGATAGTGTTCTCGCCCGACGCGACGCCGGAAGAGAATTACACTGCGATGTCGGCGGCTTTCTCGGAGCTGCGCACGGCGGAAGTCACCCATGCGGTGCGTTCGACGCGCATGAACGGCTTCTCCGTCAAAGAGGGCGACGTGATTGGCATCAGCAACAAGAAGATCGTCGCAAAGGGCGCGTCCGTCAGCGAAACCACAATGGAAACTGCGGCAAAGATCGCGGACGGAGCGGAAATGCTCACGCTGTATTACGGCGCGGACGTGACCGCCGCGGACGCAGACAGAATGGCGGGCAAGCTGGAAGAGAAATACCCCGATCTCGAGATCGCGGCATATTACGGCGGACAGCCGCACTATTATTATATCCTTTCTGCGGAATGATCGCCCTGTCGGATATAAAAGGAGTGGGGGAGGCGACCGTCGCCAGACTCGCGGAACTCGGCATAACCACGCCGTCGCAGCTGGTGCTCCGCCTTCCGTCCAGATATGTGGACCTCAAATCGCCCGTCCGCGCGCGTGAAGCGGAGTGCGGGCAATTTTGTTTGTTCGAAGGCACTGTCGTCGGCAAGACCTCTCCGTCCAAACGCGGTGCGCGCGGCTTTACGGCGCGTCTTCTGGATGCCGCAGACAGCGGCGCACGCTTTTTCAAAGTCACGTTCTACAACCAGCCATACTATCACTCCGTATTGAAAGAGGGCGAAACTTTCCGTTTTCTCGGCAAGATACAGCCCGGTGATTCCCTGCTGATAAATCCCGTTTTCGAACCGGTGCAAAAAGTCAGAAATCTCGACGGGGTTTTCACGGTATATCCGCTTAGAGGAGTGATCGGGCAGGGGGCGTTCAAAAAGCTCGTCCGCTCCGCGCTGGACGCGCTGTCTGCCGCCGATATGCCCGCCGAAGTGCTCGAAGTTTTGCATTCCGCGCATTTTCCGACCGTGATAAGCGAAGCGGAACAAGGCGTCAGAAGGCTTGCGGCTTTTGACGCGGCTACTGCCGTAGCCATCTACAAAAAGACTGTAAACAGGGGAGAGAATGTCCGGAAAGTATTCTATAATTTGCCGGAAAATATAATACTTCGCTACGTTTCTTCACTTTCGGTAACGCCTACCGAGTCGCAAAAACGCACTTTTGAGGAAATATTCGGCGATCTCACCTCTCCCTCGGATATGTCGCGTATCGTGAGCGGCGACGTGGGATCAGGCAAGACGCTCACGGCTTTTTTCGCCGCGGTATGCGCCGCTGAAGCCGGGCACCAGTGCGCTGTCATGGCGCCGACAGAGATACTTGCCGCGCAGCACGCGGCAAAATTCGCCGATATCGCCGACAGGCTCGGAATAAGGTTCGCGCTGCTCACGGCGTCCACGCCGCGCGCGGAAGCCGCCCGAACGATCGGGGGACTGCGGGACGGAGAGATAAAAGTCGTTTTCGGCACGCAGTCGCTGCTGTCATCGCGCGTTGTGTTTGCCGATCTCACGCTTGCGGTCATAGACGAGCAGCACAAGTTCGGCGTGAACGAGCGTGCCGAACTGCAGAACAAAGGGGCGCGTGACGTGCTCACGCTCACCGCTACGCCCATACCGCGCTCGCTTGCGCTCACATTTTACGACGACATCGCGGTGTCGCACGTCGAAAGGCGCGCGGAGGCCGCGCCCAACGTTTCCACCAGGATCGTTTCCGACGCGAAACTCGGCGATATGCTGCGTTTCGTGGCTGCAGAATGCGGACGCGGCAGACAGGCGTTCATAGTATGTCCGTGCATACGCGACAGCGAGGGCTTCGAAACTCTCTCCGTAAACGGGTTCGAGCGCGAATACGGCGGCATTTTCGCGTCTGTTCCCCACGCCGTACTGCACGGAAGGCTGTCTGGAGAGGAAAAGGACAGGATAATGTCGGACTTCTCGGCGGGCAAACTCTCTTTGCTCGTCGCCACTTCCGTGGTGGAAGTCGGCGTAGACACCAAAGCCTCCGTGATGTGCGTGCTCGCGGCGGACAGATTCGGGCTTGCGTCCCTTCATCAACTGCGCGGACGCGTGGGACGCGACGGATCGGAAGCCTACTGTTTTCTGCACGTTTCGCGTGCGACGGACCGTGCGGCGGAAAGACTCAAGGCGATAGCGGAGTGCGGCGACGGGGCGGAAGTCGCCGAGCGCGACTTCGAGATGAGAGGGGCGGGCGAGCTGCTCGGCACGATGCAGAGCGGCGCGACGCTCACGCCGGCATTGGGGCTGCCCATGACTCCGGCGGTGCTGCACGAGGCGCGTTCGCTTGCCGACGGAGAAAGGTCGCGCGTTGCGGAATATTTCTCCTCCGCCTTCGCACCGGAGCTGTACCGCGAATTCACCGAAAAAGTCGTGCGCGTCACCCTTGACAGCTGACGGCGATCTGTCCGCGCGATGCTCTCAACCCGGAGCGCGCGGCAGGATTTTTGATCGGTCGCAACCGTTTCAAACACCGGATCGCAAACCGCGGCGCAACCGCAAAGACTGTCGCCGCGAAGGAAACCCGTTTATAAATGCCGAATCGTTCGGAATTTTTACGGCAGAGCCGTAAGTGACGCCGCACTTGACAATTTCCGCGGCTTTTGTATAATATAATAACGCTGGCGCAGTATTCTAGTCAGTTTTCGCCGACCCGAAGGCGGGGGTAAAATATCGCCAAAGGGCATATCGATGAAGTTTCTGGTGATGGCTTTGGTTGCCCAAACCGGGGCTGTTGCTGGGAGTTAAGACTTTCGGGCGCTTCGCAACGGCATGCGAAACTCGACCCGACTGTCGCGGAGACCCGTATCGGTGGGTGCCGCGCCTACTGACCGGGGTTAAACCTGCTATGCGGTGCTCAGGCGCTGTGTGCAGTGTAGCCTGCTTTGAGTGGATCTTCAGGGACAGAGGAACCACGCCCCGACGCGTCCGGCCGACGCCGACGGGCGATCGCCTCTCGAAATGTTGTCTGCAAAAAAAGATAAGGGCGGACGAAAATTGCCAAGGAAATCTTCTAGACTGTTCTCACGAGGCAGCTTGGGGATTATAGTGTGCTCTAAGTGGCGATTCGGTTGTGCAGCGGGAAACCCTGCATCCTGCGAAGTAATGGGAAACCTCTCGTACGGCGACGGCGAGTTTTCGCGGGGGGAAAACCTACCGAACCTGATGGCGCAAGGTTTACTCAGGCTGTTGCCAGCGTGAAAGAAAACCACGGCTTCGAGCCGTTTGCCGCACGGACGCCTGTCCGCAGGCGGCGCATATACCGCGCCGAGCGCGCTCCCGGAAGGGAAGGAGTTTGTTTTGGAAGAGAAAGTTTCGTCAGTCTCCGACGACGCACACAGTCGTGGCGGAGATACCGAAGCGGCATCCGCCGCGGCAGTGGCAACGGACGGCGGCGACGCCGTTTCCAACGTTTCGCAAGGCAAAAAACCCGTCAAAAAGTATAAGAAGAAACGCAACCTTTGGGCGATCAAGATCACGGTCGTCACTTTGGTGCTTTCCGCATTCATAAGTTTTCTCACCGAGATCACGTCGTCCGCGGGCAATCTGATCGTCACGGTCATACTCTTGCTTTTCATCGTCATGGCGGGCATACTCTTCGACGGCATAGGCGTCGCGGTCACGTCGTGCGATATCACGCCCATAGTTTCCATGGCGTCGAAGAAAGAGTACGGCGCAAAGACCGCGATGTGGCTGGTCAAGAACAACGAAAAAGTGTCCAGCGTATGCAACGACGTCGTGGGCGACATCATCAGCATCATCTCCGGTTCCTGCGGCGCGGCTATCGTCATCGCCATCACGGCGCAACTTGACGAAAGCTGGCAGCAATGGCTTTCCATCGGCGTATCCGCGCTCATTTCCGCGGTGATGGTCGGCGGCAAGGCATTCCTCAAGAACGTAGCCATCTCCAACTCGAAGGAGTTCGTCATGTTCGTCGCGCGCATCATCGGAGTGTTCCATCCCGAGGAGCGCAGGCGTAAGAAGCATCAGACCGAAAAGAAAAAGAAATACGAAAGCGCTGCGAAAGACGGCGCAAAACATTCCGACAAACCGGCGGACAGCGTACGCGGCGCACAGAATGCGGACAGTCGGCCCGCGGAGAAAAAGGCCGGGAAAAACGGCAGAGCCGCCGTCGCGCGCGACCTTTCCGCGGAGGTGAAAGATCCCGTCAGGGACGACGGCGACGATGAGGCTTGACGTCTATCTCCTGACAAAATTCGGACTGCGTTCGCGCACCTATGCCGAAAATCTTATTCTGAGAGGGCTTGTCACCGTGAACGGAAAGCCGGTGGCGAAGCCTTCTTTCGATATTGACGAAGCGCGCGGCGACAGGGCGGAGATCCTCTCCGACGACGGATACGCCTCACAGGGAGCCTACAAGCTCGCGGAGGCGAAGCGCGTCTTCGGATTCGACGCGGCGGGGCTCGATTGCGCGGACATCGGGTGCTCGAACGGAGGATTCACGGACTTCCTGCTGCGCTGCGGCGCAAAGAGCGTGCTCGCGGTGGATGTGGGGGAGTGCGCGCTTCCCGACGCGCTGCTTGCCGACGGACGCGTGACATTCCTGCGCGCGAACGCGCGCGAACTGCCTCCCGCCGCCGACAAAGACTTTCTCACCGCCGACCTCAGCTTCATATCCCTGAAGCTCGTTCTGCCTGCGTTTTTCGGTCTGCTCAAAGAGGGCGGACGCGCCGTCGTACTCGTCAAGCCGCAGTTCGAAGCCGGACGCGGCGCGCTGAACAAGAAGGGGATAGTGCTCTCGGAAAAGGACAGGACGCGCGCGGTCGAAGGTGTGGTCGCCGCGGCGGAAGAGTGCGGTTTCCGCAAAATCGGACTTACCCCGTCACCCGTCGTGTACTCGGACAAGAACCGCGAGTATCTGCTCATGCTCGAAAAGCCGCATCACGGTCCGGCAGTCTGATATTTATGCGTAAAATTCTTATATTCTGCTGAAATTTTGTATATTTTACCTCTGTAAGTTTATAAAATCCGAAAAAATTCAAAATTATATTTAACATACGCTTTTTCGCTTGAATTTGGCGGCGCGGCATTGTATAATTGTAAATCGGATTCGGATTATGAAAATAGCTGTATTTACGAAGTCTACGCTCACGGAACATCCCGTGCGCAAATTCTTGCTCGAAGCGCTCTCTCTCAAGGACGGATTCGAGCTTGTCCATACCGCTCCGCAGGACGCGCTGCCCGGCGGCTGTGACCGCGTGCTCGCGTTCGGCGGCGACGGGACCATGCTGGACGCCGCGGTGCGCTGTGCGAAAGCCGACGTGCCCCTCCTGGGCGTGAACATAGGGAATCTCGGTTTCCTCACTCAATTCGATGCCGGAGTCACCGCGGACGAACTTGCGGACGCTCTGAAGAGCACCGCCGTCAAGCGGAGGATGCTGCTTGAATGCAGGACGTCCGGCGAAGTCTTTTTTGCCCTGAACGACATAGTTGCCAAAAGCTCGTCCACCCGTCCCGTCAGCGTGGGGCTTTACATCGACGGGCAGTTTGCGGACGCGTACAGAAGCGACGGCATCATAGTTGCGACGCCTACGGGCTCGACCGCTTACTCGCTGTCCGCCGGCGGTCCGGTGCTCGCGCCGGATCTCAAAGCGTTCGTCATCAATTCCGTATGTCCGCACACGCTGCATTCAAGACCTATGGTGGTAGGTGCGGACGCGGTCATCGAGCTTCGCATCATGGGCGGAGGCGAAGCTCAGCTCGTCGTGGACGGCACGGCGGCTGCCGATCTCGGCGCGGAAACGCGGATCACCGTCAAACGCGCCGATACCGAAGCTCCTTTCGTCGACATCGGAAAAAACAATTTCTACGAGAGACTCCTCGACAAAATGAACGGATGGGGTTCTGCTCAATCTGCGGAGGTCAGGTTCTGATGGGAAGAGAAGCGCGTCAGAAAAAGATACTTGAGATCATCGCACGCCGCGACATAGACACGCAGGAAGAGCTGGTGTCGCGCCTTGCCGCGGAAGGCTTCAACGTCACACAGGCGACGGTGTCGCGCGACATACGCGATATGAGCCTTGTCAAGACACTCACGGCGGACGGCAAGGGTTACCGCTATCAGGCGCAGGCGCCCAAAGACAGCAAGGCGGAGCGGTTTATCAGCGTTTTCCGCAACACCGTGCTGTCTATACGCGCGGCGGAGAATCTTGTGGTGATAAAGACGGAGACCGGGGCTGCCAACGCTGCCGCGGAAACGATCGACCGCCTGCCGATGGAGTGTATCCTCGGCGTGATAGCGGGCGACAACACCATTTTCGTCGCGGTAGACGCCGCCGAAAACGCCAGACACGTGGCGGAAACCTTGGAGGGGATCCTGCGTCAATGATTAAGTCCGTTTCCGTGCAGAACATCGCGCTGATCGACAGGCTTGAGCTGGAACTCGGCGCGAATCTCAACATCCTGAGCGGCGAAACCGGCGCGGGAAAATCACTCATCATCGACGCGCTCAATTTCGTGCTGGGCGAACGCGCCGACCGTTCTCTCATTCGTTACGGCACCGATCACGCGGCTGTGGAAGCCGTGTTTTCGGATTATATCACGCCGCCTGTCGCGGCATATCTCGACGACATGGGCATCGAGCCCGAGGAAGTGCTCGTCATCCGCCGCAAAATGACTGCCGACGGCAGGAACGAATGCCGCATCAACGGCAGAGTGACCACGCTTTCCGTCCTCAAGGGGCTTACCGAGCTGCTGGTCGACATACACGGTCAGCACGAGCACCAGTCCCTCGTAAAACCCGCAAACCACGAGGGTATGCTGGACGGCATGGGCGGACAGAAGCTGATTTCCGCACGCGGCAAAGTCGGGGAACTCTGGCGCGCATACCGCGCGCTCAAGGCGGAATACGCCGAGTTCGGCGACGAGAGCGAAAGAGCACGAAGGCTGGACGTTCTGCGTTTCCAGATAGACGAGATCGAACGGGCGGACGTCGAGGAGGGCGAGGAAGAGGAACTCCTCGAAAAACGCAGGCGTATAAGAAATACCGAAAAGATCCTTTCCGCGCTGTCGTCCGCACGCGGAATGCTGGAAGGATACGACGGCGCGTCGGTGGGCGGCAATCTCAAAGCCGCGGCGGCGAGCCTTATGACCATATCTTCCTTCGACGGGGAGATCGAGTCTCTCTGCGACAGGCTGGACGCGGCAAAGACGGAGATCGAGGACATCTCCGAAACGCTCTCCGATATGATGAGCGCGACGGATTTCGACGCAAAGAGCGCGGACAGCGTGGAAGAGCGGCTGGAACTAGTGCGCAGCATACAGCGCAAATACGGCGGAAGTTACGAAGCCGTGCGGGCGTTTTACGAGAATGCGTGCGCCGAAGCGTCAAAACTGGAGAACGCCTCCGAACGCACGGAGGAACTGGAACGCGAGATCCGAAAGGCAGGGGATGGACTTTCCTCCGCCGCGGAGAAACTCGGAGCAATGCGCCGCGCGGCTGCGGAGACGTTCGAGCGCGCCATGACGAAGGAGCTTGCAGATCTCGGCATGAGCGGCACTACATTCAAGGTGGACGTCGCAAGCGACTATGCGCCCGACGAAGTGGGCGAAACGGGCGGCGACAAGGTGGAGTTCCTCATCTCTCCCAACGTCGGAGAACCTCTCAAGCCGCTTGCCAGGATAATCAGCGGAGGCGAGATGTCGCGCTTTATGCTCGCACTCAAGAACATCGTCGCCGGCATAGACATGATAGGCACCATGGTCTTTGACGAGATCGACACCGGCATTTCAGGACACATCTCGGCGGTGGTCGCGGAGAAAATGTGCAACATCTCGCGCGCAAGACAGGTCATCGCCATCACCCATATGCCGTCGCTCGCCGCCATGGCGGACAGCCACTTCCTCATTGCAAAGTCCGTCGAGGGAGGGAAGACGCTCACGCACCTCACGTTGCTGGAGGACGACACGGACGAAGTCGCGCGCCTCATCGGCGGCAACGACTATTCCGCGCATGCGGTGCCGCACGCCAAAGAGATGAAGAAGTGGGCGGCGGACTACAAGGCGTCTTTGGCGCAATGAACGCGTTGTTTTACCTATAACCATCTTAAAACCGCTTTAAGCAAGCGGTTTTTTGATTGCCGATATTGCCGAGGCTGTTTCCGCTTTACGCCAATTTGTCATATTTGGGGACGGGGCAAAAATCTGATAATTTTTCCGATTTTTGCCCCGTCCCCAAACTTGACAATACAGGCAAAGCAATGCGTTTTATCCCGTCGCCGGATATAACAAGCGCGCCATCTAGATGGTTTGCCGGCTGCGCACGGAGGAAGAAGGGCGGCAAAAAGCCCCGCCTTTCGGCAGGGCCTGCGAGCATAGTCTGTAAGCCGAGTTCTGTCTTGGACGACGATCTATCTTGACCGTACGTTGCCGCACGGTTCCAGCGAACGGGAGCTTGCGGGCCGCATTTCACGCTCCTTTCTTGCATCGGGTGGGGTTTACATCGCGCCTCGTCGCCGATTTGCGGGTGAGCTCTTACCTCGCCTTTCCATCCTTACCCTTGCGGGCGGTATTTTTCTGTTGCACTATCCTTGAAGTCGCCTTCACAGGCAGTTGACCTGCACCCTTGCCCTGTGATGCTCGGACTTTCCTCACGGTCACCCGTGCCGCCGCCCGGCTATCTCGCCCCACTATTTAATCACATCCGCGCGGAAAAGACAAGGATATGCGGAATATCCGCCGCAAAATCTTCGCGGGCGATCCTGACCGCGCGCTAAAAAATCCGGGCAGGATCCCGTCAAAAACTGTTGCGGAATAAAATCCGAACGCGCCGGGAGTTTGTCGCGTCCGGAACGTATCATGTTTGGGGACGGGGCAAAAACATGATAATTTTTCCGATTTTTGCCCCGTCCCCAAACATGACAATTTTGCTTAGCACTCAAGTATAAAGGCGGATCGAGTATGACCGCCGCGAAAAGGGGAATCATCTAAGGTATGGAATACGCTATAGCAGGCGGAGTAACGGCGGTTTTCATATTGTTGTACCTCATCACCCGTCCGCGGGAAAGAGATTCGTTCACTTCCGCGATGAACGAGGAGGATTACATTGCGTACGCGCGCGAAACAGCGCGAAGCCTTGATGCGCCCTCGGACGGCGGAAGCAGTATAAACGTCGCGCCGTACAAACGCAAGGTCGGAAAAGCTCTTCGCCGCGCGGAGAAAGAGTGCGGCGACGCGGAACTGAAGCGGCTGTACACCGTATTGTCCGACAGAAAAGAGGACATTGAGCAGCTTATGAAAAAGGATTTCACCGTGCTTCAGGATCTGCCGGGCGTGAAAGGGCGGGCAAGATGCGTGCTCGTCGCGGAAACCGTACTTGAGCGCTCGCGCTACATCTTCTGCGCCGACAGAGTGGAGATCGCGGCGGAAGCGTTCAACGCCGCGCGGACGCTGACTTATTCGGAGATCGATGCTATGCGGACGGCGTTCGAATTCGTCCTGCTGCGAAAACTAGCCTTCCTCTGTGAGCGTCTGACCGTGACCGATGACGTGCGAAAAGAGGCGTTGCGCGTGGCAAAACGTCCGCGCCTGCGCGCAAACACGAAAAAATGCAAAATGATGCGCGGCACGGTGTTCTCCCGTTTCTGCGCGGGGGAGATGGGCTACGATACGGAGAAATTCGACAAAGCGTACCTCGCTCTCACTGACGAACTGGCTTTTTATCTCAACAATGTCATAGATTCGCTCGACAACGCCGCCATATTTGACTTTTCCGTCTACTACGAGCCGTGCGGCATACTTGCGCGCTTCGACGCGTATGCTTCCGCGCCGGCGGAAACGCGCGCCGCTTTCGCTAAAAAACTCGGCGAACTCAGCACGGCGGAGAATCTGGACGAGTACGCTTACGCGGTGCGGCTGGAAAATTACGGCGACTACGGCAAGCTCTCCGCCGTGAGCGTCAGACGCGCGGCTGTCGGAAGGGGGAGCGCGGTGTTGGCGCGCTTTCCCGGCGATCTGACAACGCTCGCACGCGCGCTTTCTTCTCCCGTATTCATGCAACTAATATTCGGGCAGAGCGGAAAAAACGAAAGTATTCTCAAAAATGTAAAAATCAAGAGTAGTTTTATGCCTAAATCGAGAGTAACATCTGCTAATTTCGGGATAAATATCAAAGGCGACAGGCTTTCGGTGTCGCCGGAGTTTCCGCCGGAGCTGGAGGAGGCGGAGTGCGTGGTCGTACACAAAGGAGTGCGCCACAAAGTGCGTATCGAGCGCGGCGGAGGAGGCGTGACCGTCAACGGGACGCTGATGACGGGAGTCCCGTCCGTGACTCTCGGCGGCATTCCGCTGAACATCGTTTTCGGGATCGGACAAAATATTGATTGAGCGGCTTTCGCAACCGTACGATTTCTTTACACGGGGGCGCGGATCTGGTATAATGCGAAACGGCGGCGCAAACCGCTAATACGCCCGATACGGAATTCTGTTTCTATGCTGAACGTACATCAACTCACAAAGACTTATTCGGGAAACCCGGCTCCTTCCGTGGACAACCTTACCCTCGACATCGAAGAAGGGCAGATCTACGGCTTCATAGGTCCTAACGGCGCGGGAAAATCCACCACGATAAAGTGCATGACCGGCATAGTCGGCTTCGAGAGCGGATCGGTGAGTGTGTGCGGAGTGAATCTGCGCGACGATCCCATCGCGGCAAAGAAGCTCATCGGCTATGTTTCGGACGACCACGTCCTGTACGAGGGGCTGACGGGGGTGGAGTTCGTCAACTTCATCTGCGACGTGTTCGACGTGCCGTCCGCTCTGCGCGAAGAGAGGCTGGACAAGTATCTCGACCTTTTTTCGCTCCGCGACGCGATCGGCAAGCAGATAAAGTCGTATTCCCACGGCATGAAGCAGAAGCTCAACATCATCGGCGCGCTCATACACGAGCCGAAGGTGTGGATCCTGGACGAGCCCATGACGGGACTGGATCCCAAGTCGTCGTACAATCTCAAAAAACTCATGCGCGAGCATGCCGACAAAGGCAACTGCGTATTCTTCAGCTCGCACGTTCTCGACGTCGTGGAGAAAGTGTGTGACAAGGTGGGTATAATCGACGCGGGAAGGCTGGTCGCCGACTGCACGCTTGCGGAACTCAAAGCTCAGGGACTGGACTCGTCGCTTGAAGAGCTCTTCCTGAAGATCACGGACGGGACCGCGTCAGGAGAGCGAGAACCCGATGAAGAATCCGCTGCGGAACACGAAAACGGCTTAAAGGACGGCGGCGCGGAATGAAAGATTTCTTCAGGATTTTCCGCGTACTGTACAAAAACCGCTATGCGGTCGCCAAAGAGAGCAATACGGGCAGACGCAAGCTGCCGCAGTCCACAGTGATGCTGCTTTCCATGCTGCCGCTCGTCGCGCTCGTGTGCGTGCTGCTGGGGTTCGCCGCGGCGCAGCTCACCACGCGCTATTCCGCCATGACGCTGCTCAACGCGATCCTTTCCGCCGTACAGCTTTTCATCCTCTTCATGATGCTGCCTACCGTACTCGGTACGCTGTATTCCTCGGAGGACAACGCTTTCCTCGCCTCGCTCCCTGTGTCGCCGACGGCGGTGTTTTTCGCGAAACTCGCGCTTTGCTACGTTGCCGCGCTCAAGACTGCGGCGGTGTTCCTCATACCGTCTTTTCTCACGGTTTCGGTGACTTATGCGGCGTTCGGGAACCCGATGTTCTACGGTTTTTTCCCTCTGATCGCGGTGGTGGTCGCGGCGGCGCCGCTGCTGCCTCTCTTCATAGTCGTGCTTTTCTCCATGCCGGTGATGTGGATAGGCTCATTCCTCAAGGGCAGATCGATAGTGAGAACGGTGTTTTCGCTGCTGTTTTACATTCTGCTCATGGCGGCGTACATGGTGTTCATATTCTTCGTCAACACCGAGGGGCTGGGGCAGAACGGCGGCGAAACGGTGTCCGAAAGCGCGCTCGAAGCTCTGGCGCTGCTGTCGCAGGTGATGTATCCCAACAGCGTTCTGCTGTCCATGTGTATGGGAATCGACGCGGCTGAAAACTTCGGCATATCGCTTGCGATATGGATCGTGCTGGGCGCGGTCACCGTACTGCTTGCCATGCTGTTTTACAGGCGCATCACCTCAAAACAGTCGGAGTCGCACCCGGAGGAGAGCGGCGCAAAGCGTTCCTACCGCCGCACAAAACTCGTGCCCGCGCTGATGAAACGCGATTTCCTTTCCGTCATGCGCAATCCTTCCATGGCGATGGGGACTTTCTCCAACATCATCCTCGCGCCGATAGTCATGGCGGTGATGTTCTTTTTCATGCGCGGCGATGCGGAGGAAGCGTCGATGAGCGCGCTTGCGGGCGAGATCATGATGCAGGGGATAGTCCTGCTTTACGCGATAATTTTCCTCTGCGGCACGAATATGGTGGCGATGACGGCATATTCGCGCGAAGGCGAGTCTTTCTTTATATCCAAATTCCTGCCCATACCGCCCAAAAGCTCCGTAACCGCAAAACTACTGTTCTCGGTGTCTGCGGCGGCGGTATCTCTCGTCATAATGCTCGTGCTTGCGGTCGCGCTGTACGGCATAGATCCCGGCGCGGCGTTCGCTCTGCTGACTGCCGCGCTGCTGTTTTGCGCCGGTACGAGCGCGCTACACATCTATTTCGACATCAAAAAGGGCAACGTGCACTGGAAGTCCCAGTCCGACATGCGCGCAAACGCCGGAGGAGGCGTGACCGCGCTCATTCCCGTGCTGCTGTCCATAGCGCCCGCCGTCCTTTTCGTGGTGATGGGGATATTCATGGCGGCTCTCGAGGATTCGATAGGAAGAAGCGGAGTGCTGGCGCTGTACTGGAGCATTGTCAACGTCGTTGCGGCGGCGGTAGCCGCGGCTGGACTGTATATACTGTACGACAAAGGCGTGCCGTTGTACGAAAAGATAGGCGAAAACCGCGCCCCGTCCGTGAAGAAACAGCGGCGCAGTCTTTTTGCGGCGGGCGGAAAAGACGGATTTCTGAAATAACGGCGGCGCGGCGCGGGACGCACCGGGCTTCCGCCGCACGGGAGGCAACATGGTAAAACGCAAGATAGGACTAGACGTAGGCGACGTGAGAATAGGCGTTGCGGTGAGCGATCTCATGGGCATATGCGCGAATCCGCGCGAAACTTACGTGCGCAAAAAGGACGATCCGGCGGCGGACGCGGAATATTTCGCGGAATACGCGAAACGCGAGGACGCGGACGCTTTCGTTCTCGGACTGCCGAAAAACATGGACGGCACCGAAGGTCCGCGCGCGGAAATCACCAGACAGTTCGGGGATCTGCTCAAAGAAACCAGCGGACTGGAAGTCGTTTACGTCGACGAGCGGCTCACCACGGTTTCCGCGGAGCGTATGCTCATCGGCGCGGACGTGCGCCGGGACAAACGCAAGAAAGTCATCGACAAGGTGGCGGCGACCATAATTTTGCAATCCTACCTTGACGGCATGCGCTGAGTTAGAGTAAAATATACCAAAACAACGGGCAAAGCCCGAAGGAGTCCCGAATGGCAGATTTTTTCGAAGATCAGAACAACATGGATGAAGACGACGACATCATAACCCTCTACAACGAAGAGAGGGATCAGGACGAGGATTTCTACCATCTCGCCACGCTCGATGTGGACGACAGATGGTTCGTCGTGCTCAAACCCGTCGAGAAACTTCCCGACATCGAGGACGACGAAGTCCTCATCTACGAAGTCGTGGAGGGCGCGGAAGGCGACGTTTTCGCGGCGATCGAGGACGAGGAACTGCTGCAGAAAGTCTTTGACGAATTCATGAAGGAAGTCGACGCGCTCGACGCCGAAGAGGAGGACGGAGAGGAGTAAAGTCCTTTCCGCCACGCAAATCCGCGTTGCGCGCAAGGGCGGATCGTCCGTCCGTGCGGCATAAGCGCGGCGTTCGGGAAGGGACGCCGGGCGCGCTTTGCAAAGGTCCGGAGGCAGGAGAAAGGCACATTCCCTTTCCCGTATGCGGAACACGGCGGAAAAGGGCATATTTTTTGTGTAAATTTCCTTGCAAAAATTTTCTTTATATAATATAATCGCAAATGCACCGCACACCCCGGCGGAGCCGCGGTCGTTCCTTAGGGTAGCCGCAGCAGCGAAACCGGGGGAGGTAAAAACAAATCAAGGAGGCCTGATATGGCAGTTACAACAATGAAAGCCCTGCTCGAAGCGGGCGTGCACTTCGGTCATCAGACCAAACGCTGGAACCCCAAGATGGCAAAGTACATCTACGCGACCAGAAACGACATCCACATCATCGATCTTCAGATCTCGGTCGACCATGTGGAAGCCGCTTACCAGTTCGTGAAGGGCATTGCCGCCGAAGGCAAGTCCGTCCTTTTCGTCGGCACCAAGAAGCAGGCTCAGGACGCGATCAAGAGCGAGGCGGAGCGCTGCGACATGTACTACATCAACCAGAGATGGCTGGGCGGCACTCTCACCAACTTCAAGACCATCCGCACGCGCATCGACAGACTCAACAAGATCAACCAGATGGAGATCATCGGCGAGTTCGAACTCCTTCCCAAGAAGGAAGTGCTCAAGCTCAAAGCCGAGCGCGATAAGCTGGAACAGAACCTCGGCGGCATCAAGAATATGCGCAACCTTCCCGGCTGCCTCTTCGTCGTCGACCTCAAGAGAGAGGAGAACGCGGTAAGAGAAGCGCGCAAGCTGAACATCCCCATCGTCGCGGTCGTTGACACCAACTGCGATCCCGACCTTGTCGATTACGTCATTCCCGGCAACGACGACGCCATCCGCGCCATTCAGCTGTTTGCGTCCATCATCGCGGATGCGGTGATAGAGGGACGCCAGGGCGAGTCTTTCGGCGGAGCGGCAAAGACGGAGGAAGCTCCCGCTGCCGAAGAAGCCGCGGAGGAAGCCGAAGCTCCCGCGGAAGAGGAAGTCACCGCGGAAACGGCTGTCGAAGAAGTGGCTCTCACTCCCGAAGAAGCGCTTGAGAAAGCGATCGCCGAGAAAGAGAGCGAGGAAGCGTAATACCACAGCATCGTGCGTGCGCCGCGGAGCGCACGCATTTTCGGACTCATAAAGACGGAATATAGAGGAGAACATTATGGCATTTACCAGTAAAGACGTTATGGAACTCCGTCAGCGCACGGGCGTTGGCATGATGGACTGCAAGAAGGCGCTCGTCGAAACGGACGGCGACATGGAGAAGGCGATCGACTATCTCCGCGAAAAGGGCATTGCGTCCGCCGCAAAGAAACAGGGCAGGATCGCGTCCCAGGGCATCGTCGACAGCTACATCCACATGAACGGTAAGATCGGCGTGCTGCTCGAAGTCAACTGCGAGACCGACTTCGTGGCAATGAGCCCCGTTTTCAAAGAACTCGTCCACAACATCGCGATGCACATCGCCGCTGCCGCTCCCACCTACGTGACCAAAGAGGAAGTCCCTTCCGCGGAACTCGAAAAGGAGAGAGAGATCCTCATCGCACAGGCGAAGAACGAGCCCAATCCCAAGCCCGACGCCATCATCCACAAGATGGTCGACGGCAGGATCCAGAAGTACTACAAGGACGTCTGCCTCATGGAGCAGGTGTACGTGCGTGACAGCTCCAAGACCATCAGCCAGCTTGTCACCGAAGCTATCGCGTCCATCGGCGAGAAGATCACCGTAAGACGTTTCGTGCGCTATCAGATGGGCGAAGGACTTCAGAAGCGCGAGGATAACTTCGCGGAAGAAGTCATGGCACAAGCCGGACTCAACAAATGACCTCGAAAAGGGACGCGCAAGCGTTCCTTTTTTCTTCCGGAGGCTGAACGCTCCGGCGAACAGAGCGGATCACGTCCGCATCCCGATCCAAACCGATACCAAAGGAGACGTAATGGCAGAACTCAGATTCAAACGCGTAGTCATAAAACTTTCGGGTGAAGCTCTCGCCTGCGAAAACGGCGCCGGTATAGACCACGCCAAACTTTCCCGCGTGTGCGACCAGATAGTCGAGGTCAAGAATCTCGGCGCGCAGGTCGGCATAGTGATAGGCGGGGGCAACTTCTGGCGCGGCAGACAGGCGGACAGCGAGATGAACCGCAGCACCGCGGATCACATGGGGATGCTCGCCACGGTCATCAACGCGCTCGCGCTTCAGGACTGCATCGAGCGCAAAGGCGCGGAAGTGAGAGTGCAGACCGCGCTCACCATCACCAAAGTCGCCGAACCGTACATTCTGCGCAAGGCGCTCCGCCATCTCGAAAAGGGCAGGATCGTCATCTTCGCGTGCGGTACGGGCAACCCGTATTTCTCCACCGACACGGGCGCAGCGCTGCGCGCCGCAGAGATAGGCGCAAACGCGCTTCTGCTGGCAAAGAACGTGGACGGCGTGTACGACAGCGATCCGAAGCTCAATCCCGACGCGGTGAAATTCGAAACGCTCACTTACATGCAGGTCATATCCAAAGGGCTCAAAGCCATGGATACTACCGCCATCACAATGTGCATGGACAACGAGATCCCGATCATCGCTTTCAGCCTCAACGAGGACGGCAGCATAAAGCGCGCCATCACCGGAGAGAAGATAGGCACTTATATCGGCAAATGAGCCCGGACGGGGGCGGAGAGGCATTTTGTCCGCTCGTCACCCGCCGCATTGCATGCGAAAACCCTGCGAACGCGCCGTAAAGGCGCGTTCTTTTCTCTTTCGTGTTGATTTATACGCACGGATTTGATATAATTATCAAAAACAGTTCAGGAGGCAAATTATGTCATACGGAATCGACTCTGTCGATCTCATCTTCGAAGAAATGAAAGAAAAGTTTGCAAAGACCGCACACAACTTTTCCACGGAACTGAAAAGCATGCGCGCCGGCCGCGCCAATCCTCATATACTCGACAAGATCACGGTCGACTACTACGGCACTCCCACGCCCATAAACAATATGGCGAACATCACCGTGCCCGAGGCGCGTCTGCTGGTCATCTCCGTATGGGACAAGAGCGCGCTGAAGAACGTCGAAAAGGCAATTCTCGCGGCGAACATCGGCATCAATCCCAACAATGACGGCAACGTCATCCGCCTGATCTTCCCGGAACTCACCGAAGAGCGCAGGAAGGCCCTCGTCAAAGAACTGAAAAACAACGCCGAGAGCACCAAGATCGTGCTCCGCAATGCGCGCCGCGACGCGATCGATGCGCTCAAGAAGCTGGAGAAAGACTCCGAGATCACCGAGGACGACCTCAAGGACTTCACCGCGGACGTTGACAAGGCTCTCTCCGCGGAGATAGACGACATCGACAAGCTCACCAAGGACAAGGAGCAGGAGATCCTCTCCGTCTGATGATCCCGCGGCACGTCGGCTACATCATGGACGGCAACGGCAGATGGGCGGAGCGGCGCGGACTCCCGCGCTCCGCAGGCTATGCCGAAGGGCTGAAAGCCATGCTCCGTGTGCTTGACCGCACCGAGGCGAGAGGCGTTGCCGCCGTCACGGTGTATGCCTATTCATCCGAAAATTTCGCCCGCCCGGCGGACGAGAGCGCCGCGATATTCGACGTGGTCGAAAAATGGAACGGGAGCTACTCCGGAGATCGGAAGGTGCGCTACATCGGCGATCTTTCGCGTTTTCCGGCGGGGCTTGTAAAGAGCGTGCGGGAAATAGAGCGCCGCACTGCCGGTAACCGCGGCATGACCGTCTGCATCGCGCTGGGATACGGCGGCAGGGACGACATCGTGAGTGCCGCTGCAAAAGCCGCGGCGGACGGGGCGGTCACAAGGGAAAGTTTTGAACGCAGACTCTCGACGCACGGACTTCCGCCTCTCGACCTCATCGTGAGAAGCGGCGGAGAGAAGAGGCTTTCGGGGTTCATGCTGTACGAAGCGGCTTATTCCGAGCTGTACTTCACCGACGTCCTCTGGCCGGATATGACGGAGTCGGACGTCGACGCGGCGATGGAAGAGTTCGCCGCACGCACGCGCAAATTCGGCGCGTAAACAGTTGTTATGCTGAAACGAACAGTAACCGCAGTTTTTCTCATAGCGTTGCTCATAGGGCTTTTCGCCCTGAGTTATTTCGTGGAACACGGCAACATTTTCCTCGACCTCTTCATACTGCTTCTGTTGACGGGGGCGGTAAGGGAAATGTATTTCTGCATGCAGGAAGCCGGATTCAAGCTCTTCCGCTTGCCGCTCGCGATATTCCTCCTCACTTGCTATCCCGTGATGTATCTCATGGAGCATTTCGCGGGGCAGGGGTATCTGGGCATACTCATGAGCTTTGCGGTCAGCGCGTTCGCCGCGCTCGTCATCTTCACGTTTGCGGATCCCGAACGCAACACACCCAAGGATCTGTTCGCAACGATGTTCGTACTGGTCTATCCGGGAGTGCTCATATCGCTTGCGTGGATGCTGATACAGAGGTATTCGGCGGTGTACGCGATACCCTTCGCGATATTTATGCCTGTCGGAGCGGACACTTTCGCCTACTGGTTCGGCAGCATGATAGGCGGCAGGAAACTGTGTCCGTCCATCAGCCCCAAAAAGACTGTCGCTGGGTTTGTCGGCGGTCTTTTCGGCGGAATGCTGGTGGCGGTGATAATGTTCCTGCTCTTCGAGCAGTTCGAGCTGTTCCCGAATGCCGGTTACATCCCGTTCACGGACGCGACGTGGAAGTCCGCTCTCATATACCTTGCCATAGGACTTGTAGGCGCGGTGGCGGGACAGCTCGGCGATCTCGCTGCGTCACGCATCAAACGCTCGCTGGGCATAAAGGACTTCGGCAAGATATTCCCCGGACACGGCGGCATTATGGACAGGTTTGACAGCATTATCGCCGGTATAATAGTGCTGCTCGTATCCTTCACCGTCGTCTACGGCGTATAAACGTGGTACAACGGGCGCGGAAACACGGTTTTTCCGCCGCCTTCGGAGACAAAATGGCTGAAAAAAAACTGACAACGCTGACCGTTCTCGGCAGCACCGGGTCCGTGGGCAGACAGGTGCTCGCCGCCGCGGACCGTCATCCCGACCGCTTCAAGGTGGTCGGGCTTTCCGCATTCACCAACGAAAGACTTCTGAGAGAACAGATAGACAAATACGCGCCCAAACACTACTATTACCCCGCCGGAGGCGTGGAGATACAGAGCAGTCTTTTCGACTTCCTCGACGACGAGAAGTTCGCCTCCAAGTGTGTGGGCAGTCTTGAGGAGCTTGCCGATTATCCTGCGGACATAACGGTTTCCGCCGTCAGCGGTATAGCCGGGCTTTGGGCGGCTGTCGCCGTACTGAAACGCGGCGGTACGCTCGCCATCGCCAACAAGGAGACCATCGTGTGCGCGGGCAGGCATCTCAAAGCGCTGGAAAAGAAGTACGGCGGAAAGATACTTCCGCTCGACACCGAACATTCCGCCATAATGTCCTGCCTTGACGGCGAGGAGGCAAAGAGCGTAAAAAGTCTTGTGCTCACGGCAAGCGGAGGCGCGCTCCGCGACATGCCCGTCGAGAAACTGCACAAGGTCACCGCGCGCGAAGCTCTCAACCACCCGGTATGGAACATGGGCAGAAAGGTCACCATAGATTCCGCGACGCTTTTCAACAAAGGGCTTGAGGTCATCGAAGCGATGAGGCTCTTTTCCGCGGATGCGGACAAGGTGAAAGTGCTGATGCACAGAGAGAGCGTCGTGCACGGAATGGTGGAGTTCACGGACGGCAGCGTCAAGGCGCTGCTCAGCGTGCCGGACATGGCGCTCGCCATCGAAACCGCGCTGTTTTATCCCGCTAAACCCGACGGCGCGGTGGCGGAGCTCGACCTTGCGAAGATCGGCACGCTCGAATTCGGCGCGCCGGACTTTTCCAGGTATCCGTGCCTGGAGATCGCCATGCGCGCGGCTAAGGCGGGGGAGGGAGCGTGCATAGCGGTGTCTGCCGCGGACGAAGTGCTCGTCGACGCTTTTCTCGCGGGCACGATCAAATTCACGGACATAGCCGCAGTGCTCGACAAAGTGGAGCGCAAATTCGCAAAAACAGGGGACGTTGCTTTGGAGGATATCATCGGCATAGACGCGGAAGCTCGCAAATACACTTATTCCGTAGGAGTAAAATGAAGTGATTCTTTCGCTGACGGCGGCAACGGCAGGTGAAGTCTTCACCTATATCGGATATATTCTGCTCGCACTGGTGGCTTTGATGATAATGATCGTCATACACGAGTCCGGGCACTATCTGGCAGGGAAACTGCTCGGATTCAAGATAGACGAATTCGGAATAGGCTTCGGTCCGCCGATCGTCAAAAAAGTCAACAGGAAAAACGGCGAACTGTTCACGCTGCGCCCCTTTCCGCTGGGCGGATTCTGCTCCTTCCACGGAGAGGACGAAGAGGGTGTGGAGGACGAAGGCTCTTTCAACAGACAAAAGCCGTGGAAACGGCTCATAGTGCTGTTTTCGGGCGCGCTTTTCAACTTCCTCAGCGCGATATTCATCATAACGGTGTACTTCACCGCTTACGGGCAGATACTTCCCGTGGTCACCGCCGCATACGAAGTGAACGGCGAAGCGAACGTATTTCAGGCGGGCGACGTCATCCTCGCAAAAGACGGACTGCAGATCAACGTCATGACGACGGACGACCTGGTCGGTGCGTTCGAGGACGTGCAAACGGGCACGAGATTCAAAATACTGCGCGACGGAAAAGTCATGACCGTCACGGTGACCGTCGGGGAATACACCCTCGGCGACGAGTATCTGGATGAGGGCGAATCGGCGGAAAAGACGGGCGTCGGCGTAGTGTACGGAGCGCAGAGCGTAAAGCTCGGCTTCTTCCGCTCGCTGGGAAGATCGTTCGGCTTCAGCTTCTTCATAGTGTTCAAGATCCTTGCCTCGCTCGGCGCGCTCATCACGGGACAGATAGGTCTGGAAGCCGCCGGCGGCACTATCACCGTGATAACCACCATCGCGGAAGTCAGTGCGTCGGGATTCGGCTCCTTCCTGTACGTCATGGCGATAATCTCGGCAAACCTCGCGGTAATGAATCTGCTGCCTCTGCCGGCACTTGACGGCTCGCGTATGGTGTTCACGCTTATAGAAATGATATTCCGAAAACCCGTGCCGAGAAAGGTGGAGGCAGTGATACACGCAGTGGGATTGATACTGCTGATACTTCTCGCCGTATTCCTGGACGTATTCCACCTGGTAAGGGGATAGCGGCGCAATAAACCTGTACGGAGCGGCAACGGCCGCGGCATAAAAACGAATATGACTGAAATGACAAACAAAAGAAGGATAAGCCGCAAAGTATATGTCGGCAAGACCGCGATAGGCGGCGGAGCGCCGGTCACGGTGCAGTCAATGCTCAACACGCCCACGACGGACGTGGAAGCGTGTGTGAAGCAAGCGGAGGAACTTGTCCGCGCCGGATGCGACCTCATACGCGTCGCCGTCCCCGACGAAGCGTCCGCGGAAGCGTTCGGAAAGATCGCAAAGCGCACGGGGCTTTCTCTCATAGCCGACGTGCACTACAGCTACCGCCTCGCGCACCTGGCGCTCGACAACGGAGCAAAGAAGATCCGCATGAACCCCGGCAATATGCGCGATTTCGGCGAGATCAGGGAGCTTGCGCGGAGAATGTCCGACGCAGGCGTCCCCGTCCGCGTCGGAGTGAACGGCGGCTCTCTGGATCCGAAATTTGCGGGCAAAGAGGAGAGCGAAGCTCTCGTCGAAAGCGCGCTGGAGTGCGCGAACGCGTTTGAAAGCTGCGGTATGCGCGATATCGTGCTTGCGATAAAGGCGTCGGACGTGAGAGTGATGCTCGCCGCCAACCGGAAGGCGGCTGCGGTCACGGACTATCCGCTGCACCTCGGCGTCACCGAAGCCGGGACGCTCCGCAGCGGTCTTGTTCGCTCCGCGTTGGGGATAGGCGCGCTGCTCGAAGAGGGAATAGGCGACACCGTCCGCTTCTCGCTCTCGGCTCCTCCCGTCGAGGAAGTCGCGGCGGGAAAGACGCTCCTTGCCGCTCTCGGTCTCAGAACGGATTGTGCGGAAGTGGTGTCGTGTCCCACGTGTGCGCGTACCGAGATAAACGTACAGGAGCTTGCCGCGGCGGTCGAGCGCGCGGTGGCTCATGTCAGACTGCCGCTCAGGATAGCCGTCATGGGTTGTCCCCTCAACGGGATAGGCGAGGGCAGAAACAGTAATCTCGGCATCGCGGGCGGAAAAGAGAAATCCGTAATAATGAAAGACGGCGAGATCGTCACCACCGTGTCCAACGAGCTGCTGATGCCGCTATTCATGTCAATGCTTGACGACTACATAGCAGAGTATTCTAAAAATAAGAAAAATCGAGAATAGTTTCGTTGCATAACGAGAATAATACGGCGCCAATCTGCGCGGAGGCGAAAAGTGCGGAGCAACAAGTTTACTGAAGAATTCGAAAGACATACGGGCGGAGCTTTTCCCATGCTGAAATTCAGGTCGGCGTGCTATCAGAAAGATACGGGTATGCTCGCGGTGCGTTTCCTTATCTCGGCATATGCCGCGCGCGCTTTCGGCGACGATCAGAAAAAGAAGGTGGACGACGTCCTGAAAGAGATGTTCGCCGGCGTTGACGTGCACGCGGAATACATACGCACCTACGCCGACGACGGAACGGTGAGGAACAAAGTTGCAGAATACTTCAATTCCCACAATCCGCTGGTTTTCAGGACGCTCACGCAGGAGAGTGTGACCGTATCCGTGGACGAAAGCAACGTGTCGGTAACGCTTGCGCTCGATCCGGCGATATGCACCATGCTGAGGCACTCCGACGCGGTCAACGAGCTGCGCGACTGGCTGGACTCCAACTTCAATCAGAATATCTCGGTCACGCTGCGCGAAACGGAAGGCGCGCCGCCGCCCGAATTCGACGATACGACGCAAAGCGTCGTGGTGACGGACTCCGCAATGCGCATGATCTCCGTCGAACCCGGCGAAAAGATATATACCAGAGGCAAAATAGCCGGTATCTCGCGTATGCCGGCATACATCGGCGACGTCAAGGGCGCGGTGGACGACGTGGTGCTGTGCGGCAGGATCAACGGGATCACGAAGCGCACCTACAAGAACAAAAAATACGATCCCGACGACCCCAAAAAGGGACCGGAAGAACTGCCTCTCATCAGGTTTTTCCTCGACGACACGACGGGAAGGATAGAATGCGTGTGTTTCCCGCGCCCGGACGACGCGGAGGCGTTCGACGCGCTGAACGAACGCGACGAGGTGATATGCACCGGCAAAGTGACCATATCCTCCTACAACGGCGCGCCGAGTTACGCGCTGAACGCGATGTTCAGGGCTAAGATCGACTACTCATCCATTCAGGCTGCGGCGTCGAAACCGGTGCCTGCCAGATATTCGGTGCTCAAGCCCGTGCCTTACTCCGAGCCGGAAGTGAAAAAGAGCCTGTTTGACGACGGGGAGGAGAAGCCCGTGCCGGAATATTTCAAAGGCAAGACGTTCGTGGTGTTCGACTTCGAGGCTACGGGGCTGGACATCGCCTCCATCGAACCGATCGAGATTGGAGCGGCGAAAATAAAGGACGGCAAGGTGACGGAAACTTTCACCACGCTGCTCGATCCCAAGTGCCACATTCCCGACGAGGTGGCGGAAAAGACGGCGATCACCGACGACATGGTGCGCGGAATGCCCACGTTCAAAGAAGTGCTGCCGGACTTTTACAAATTCACGCGCGGCGCGGTGCTCGTGGGACACAACATCTCCGGCTACGATTTTCCGCTGCTGAGCAAGTACGCTTCCGCCGCAGGGTATACCTTCGACAACGAACTCGAAGACACCCTCATCCTCGCGCGGCGTTATCTGCCCGAAGCGAGGCATGCGGGACTCGAAGCGCTGTCCAGGACCTTCGGCATCACGCACGTCAATGCGCACAGGGCGATGGGCGACGTGTTCGCCACCGTGGAAGTGCTGCGGATAATCGCGGAAAGAATATGACTTCTCGCCGCCAGACGTTCACCGCGGCAAAGCCACGGTGAAGCGGCGACTTCCCCTTTACCCCACCGAGAATACTTTCGGCGGAAACCCCGTGCGGGGGGGGTATCCTCCCGCGCCGCCGGGCTGCGTTGCACGGTGTTGAGCACGGCTTTTGTCGCAAACGGTATCTTGTCGCGTTGTGCGCTGTAACAGTCAGCCGTGCGCTCGGCGTCCGGTCCGCGCCACGGCAAATCCGACATATTGCAGGGTTTTCGGCGCCGAATGGGAAAATTTTGCGGCGGAATGCATGAAAAAGCAGTCAAAAACGCTTGCGCATGCGGATATATTGTGTTATTTTATATATGCTTTAAGTAGATTCTACTGAGAGTGAGCTGCCGCTCACTCTTTGTTTTAAGGAGAAGATATGGCAAAAGACGCCCGTTCCGCGCTCTCTCCGGAAGCGCGCGAAAAAATAGAATCCCTTGTCGCCGACGCCGTCGGAGCGCTGGACGCTGGGTATGAGATAGTCGAGGTGCGTTACACCAAGGAGTATGGCAAGTTCAATCTCACCGTATTCATATGGCACGGCGACGAAGTGACTCTGGACGACTGCGAAAAGGTGCACGGAGCGGTTTCCGACGCGCTCGACGCCGCGGAGGATCTTTTCCCCGACGATTACATCCTCAACGTGTCGTCCTCCGGGCTTGACAGGCCCATAGTCACCGACGACGATTTCAGGCGCGCGCTCGGCACGGAGATAGAGGCGATAGCTCCGGAGTGCACGTGGCGAGGCACTCTGACGGGATACACCGCCGACAGTTTCACCATCGTTACGGGCGGAAAATACGAAAAAGAAAAAACCATAAACAGAAATAACAAAACCAAGGTGCAACCGTACATCGGGTTTTAGGAGGAAACAATGGTCAACAGAGAATTCTTTCAGGCTCTCGAGGAGTTCGCAAAGGAAAAGATGATCTCCCGCGAAGTGCTCGTCGACGCGCTCGAATCGGGCATTGCCGCCGCTTACAAAAAGGAATACGGCGAAAGCAAGCCCATTGCCGTGCGCTTCAACGAGGAAAAACAGACCGTCAACGTCTACGCCCACAGGATAGTCGTGGAAGAAGTTGACGATTTCGACACGCAGATCTCTCTCGAAGAGGCACGCGAGATCAAGCCCGCTTACAAGGTCGGCGACGTTGTCATAGAGGACATCACTCCCAAGGCGTTTTCGAGGATAGCCGCGCAGACCGCGAAGCAGGTCATCATGCAGAAACTCAACGACGCCAAGAAAGAGTTTGTCAAAAACGAAATGACCGCGCGCCAGGGCGAGATCCTGAACGCCGTGGTCAGACGCCGCGAGGGCGCGACGGTGTTCGTCGAGATCAGCGGCTCGCAGATGGAAGGCGTGATGTCGCCCAGCGACCAGATCCCGACCGAAACATACAACGTCGGCGACGTGATCAAGGTGTTCATCAAGAAGATACGCGAAGGCAAGAACGGTCCGCAGGTCGTGGTGTCGCGCAGTTCCTCCGGGTTTGTGAAGCGATTGTTCGAGCTGGAAGTCCCGGAGATCAAAGCCGGACTCGTCAAGATAATGAACATTGTCCGGGAGGGCGGTTTCCGCACCAAGCTCTCCGTATGCTCGGAAGATCCCAACGTTGACGCGGTGGGCGCCTGCATCGGCAACAAAGGCGTGAGAGTCAACGCCGTCGTCGGCGAACTCGGCGGCGAGAAAGTCGACGTCATAGAGTGGTGCGCCGACGCAATAGAGTATATCGCGCGTGCGCTCAGTCCCGCACAGGTGCTGATGGTGTCCATCAACGAGGAAGAAAAGACCGCGAGAGTGGTCGTCCCCGACGAGAAACTCAGCCTCGCCATAGGCAGAAACGGGCAGAACGCGCGTCTTGCCGCGAAGCTCACCGGCTGGAAGATAGACGTCAAGCCTTACTCCAGCATCATGAGCACCGAAGACGCGGCGGCGGAAGCGGAAGGAAACGCGGATGCCGAGTAACGCGCCCGGAGTGCGCAGATGCGCGGCGTGCCGCGCGCACGCGCCCAAATCCGAAATGATACGCGTGTGCCGCGCCCCCGACGGACGCATTTTCGTGGACGACGGCGGCAAGGCAGACGGAAGAGGAGTGTGGGTGCACGGGACGGAGGAATGCGTGACGCTGGCCGTCAGGAAAAAGGTGCTGAACGCGGCGTTCAGGTGCGCTGTCCCGGAGAGTGTGGCGAAGGAGCTGTATGAACGCGTCTGAGATCGCACCGTATGTCGGATTCGCACAGCGGAAGGGCGCGGTGCTGTACGGCATGGAGCGCATAACCGAAAAGCGCGCAAGACCGCTGGTGGTACTTGTCGACGCCGCCGCTCCGGAGAAATTCAGGGCTAAAATGAAAGCGGAATGCACTTCCGCACCGTGCTTCGAGGTGGAGGATCTCCCCCTTGCGACGCACAGAGATAACGTAAAAGCAATAGCGGTCACCGACGCGTCACTCGCGGCGGCGATCGTAAACCTCATGAGGTAGCTATGAGCGAAAACAAAAAAGACGTAACGCAAGACGCCGTAAAACAACTCGGCGCATACAAGACGGGAAAACTTGCCGAACTGAGGTCCGTCATCGCCTCCGAAAAGTCCAAAGCGGCGGCGTTGATGGCGGCTGTACGCAGCCGTCGGGAGGTCCTTTTCGCCGAGGAGGAAGCGAAGCGGGCGGAGGAGGAAAGACTCGCGGATGAGGCGGAAAATTCCGCCGTGCAGGACCGCGCGGAAGCAAAAGAGAAGGAATCCGCTCCCGAAGCGCCTGCCGCAAAGGAGGAATCTCCCTCTTCCGACGAACCTGCCGAAGCCGTAAAAGAGCAGGAAGAGCCTGCCGCAGCCGCCGAAACCAAGGCGGAAGCGGAAGAGAGCGCGCCCGAAACGGAAGCAAAGGCGGCTAAAGAGCCCGTCCCGTCCGAGGACGCGCAAAACGCAACGGAATCCGCTCCGGCGCAGGTCTCTGCCGAAAATAAAAAGGAAGAGAAAAAAGAGGAGAAGAAGCCGAAGGCGGAGCAGAAGCCCGAAAGGAAGATACTGCCCACCTCCAATCCCGCCGTCAAGGAAGAGATCCTTCCCAACGGCGAAGTGCGCAGGATATACGTTCCGCCGACTCCCGCGCCCAAGAGCAACATCAAGACGCGCGTATTCGACGGCGGGTACACCGGCGGCAGATCTCCCCGTCCGCAGGGCGACAGAACGCAGCAGGGCGGACGTCCCCCGTATGCCGGCGGCGCAGGGGCTCCCCGCCGCGACAATATGGCGGCAAATCTGCAAAAGGCCGCCAACATGCCCACGGGCAAGCCGTCCACGCAGAAGAACAAGAGCGGTAGCAAGCCTTCCGGCGGACAGCGTTTCGACGACCGCGGAAGCATGAACAAGCGCGCCCTGCTCAAGAAGGGTTACATTGTGGACGACAGCAAGATGGTCTTGGACGACGAGGACGCGAGAGTGCGCGTTTTCAAGAGCAAGTCCAAGTCCTCCGGCGGCGGACAGTCCGTCACGATCGACCATGCGGTCATCACTTCCGATCCCGTCCCGATCAAGACTCTGAGCGAAAAGACCGGCATACCCGCGTCCGAACTCATCAAGACGCTGTTCATGCTCGGCATCATCAAGACCATCAACGAGAGCGTGGATTTCGCCACTGCGGAACTCGTCGTGGGCGAGATCACCAAAAACCGTCCCATAACTCTCGAACTCAAGCCCGAAGTCACGCTGGAGGAAACCCTGTCTGCCAAACTCGTCATCGACGACGAGGATACGGACAAACTCCGTCCCCGTCCTCCCGTGGTCACCATCATGGGACACGTCGACCACGGCAAGACTTCGCTGCTCGACTACATCAGAAAGGCGAACGTCGCCGGCGGTGAAGCGGGCGGCATCACGCAGCATATCGGCGCGTACACGATCTCTCTCAAAGGCGCGCCCATCACCTTCCTCGACACTCCCGGTCACGAGGCGTTCACGTCGATGCGCGCACGCGGCGCACAGGTCACGGACGTTGCCGTCCTGGTGGTCGCAGCGGACGACGGTATCATGCCCCAGACAGTGGAAGCCATCAACCACGCACGTCAGGCGGAAGTCCCGATCATCGTGGCCATCAACAAGATCGACAAGCCGGGCGCCAATCCCGACCAGGTGCTGCAACAGCTCACCAATTACGACCTCCTCCCCGAAGAGTGGGGCGGCGAGACTCCCGTCGTGCGCGTTTCCGCAAAGACGGGCGAAGGCGTTGAAAGCCTGCTTGAGAACATCCTCACCATGGCGGAGATACGCGAGCTGAAAGCCAATCCCGACCGTCCCGCGCGCGGCACCATCATCGAGGCGCGTCTTGACAAAGGAGTTGGTAAGGTGGCGACCATACTCGTGCAGACCGGTACGCTGCGCATAGGCGACAACGTCGTCGCGGGCACTTCCACCGGTAAGATCAGGGCTATGGTCGACGACAAGGGCAGAAAGGTCAAAAAGGCGGGACCTTCCACTCCCGTTTCGGTCACCGGGTGGGACGAAGTGCCGGAAGCCGGCGACATCATCGACGTTGTCGCGGACGAGAAGTTCGCAAGAGAACTTGCGGAGGAACGCCGCCTGAAACTCGCGGCAAACAGCGAGGAATCCGGCGCGGTATCGCTGAACGACCTCTTCGACAAGATCAAGAAGGGCGAACTGAAGTCCGTCAAACTCATCATCAAAGCGGACGTTCAAGGCTCGCTGGAGGCGGTCAAACAGTCGCTTTCCAAACTCGGCAACGAGGAAGTGGACATCGACATCATCCACGGCGCGGTCGGTGCCATCAAGGAGAGCGACGTCACTCTCGCCGATACCGCGAAAGCGATCATCATCGGCTTCAACGTGCGCCCGGATGCCAATGCGAAAGCGCTCGCCGCTCAGAAGCACATCGACATCCGCTTCTACGACATCATCTACAACGCCATCGAGGACATCGAAAAGGCGGTCAAGGGCATGCTGGAGCCCAAGTTCCGCGAGAACGTGCTCGGCACGGCGGAAGTCAGGGAAGTGTTCCGCATCACGGGTGCCGGCATCATCGCCGGCTGCCACGTCACGGACGGCAAGATCGTCCGCGGCGCGAAAGCGCGCCTGCTCAGAAGCGGCGCCGTCCAGGTCACCACCGAGATCGCATCCTTGCGCCACGGCAAGGACGACGTCAAGGAAATGGCGAAGAACTTCGACTGCGGCATCATGCTCCTGAACTATCAGGACATCAAAGTCGGCGACGTGATCGAAGCGTTCGTCATGGAGCAGATCAATGAAGATTAGGATAGAGCGCGTCAATTCCGAGCTGCAGAAGCAGATCTCGGCGGTCATCGCGCATGACATCAAGGATCCGCGCCTGGGGACGGGGTTGGTCGGAGTGACGAAAGTGTCCACCACCCCCGACCTCAAGCACGCGAAAGTCTATCTCTCCGTCTACGCAAAGACGGAAGAGGATCGCAGCGCGGCGGTGGAAACCGTGCGCAGATCCAAAAATTTCATCCGCAACAGGCTGAAGGAGCTGGTTCAGATCCGCCTGCTGCCGGAGCTGCATTTCGAACTGGACACCAGCGTGGATTACGGCATCAGGATAGACAATCTGCTGAAAACCATCGACATCCCGCCCGCCGACGAAGAAGAAAAATGAACGAAAAGCTGCAAAAGATAGCGCAAATGCTGAAAAGCGCGGACGACATCGCAGTCTACTGTCACACCAATCCCGACGGCGACGCGATCTCCTGCGCTCTTTCTTTGTGCCGCGCACTCCGACAGCTCGGCAAGACAGTCACGCCCGTATGCGACAGCCCCGTCCCGGAAAAGTATCTTTTTATGGAAGGAGCTGACGCTTTCGTCCTGCCGGACAAAAAGGTGCACGAGGCGGCTCTCGCGGTGGATTGCAGCGATCTCGCGCGGCTCGGCGGCGCGGGCAGAAGTTTCCTCTCCGCAAGAAAGAGGGCTGCCGTCGACCACCACAAATCCCACGATCCTTTCGCCGAAACCGACTATACCGAAGCCGACGCCGCGGCATGCGCGGAGATAATATATCTGCTGCTCGACGGCATGGGACTTGTGGACAAGGGCACCGCCGCGCTGCTGTTTGCGGGCATTGTGGCGGATTCGGGGTGTTTCCAGTATCCGTCCACGACTGAGCGCACGCACTCAATCGCATGCAGGCTGATGTCTTACGGCATTGACTCCGCCGACATCATATATCGTGTGTACAGGCGCGTCACTCCCGAAGTGTTCGCGCTGAAAATACGCGTGCTCTCGAAGTGCCGTTTCTTCGACGGCGGAAAGATCGCGCTCGTTTCTTTCATGAGCGGCGACTTCGAAGCCACGCACACCTCGTCCGCCGATACGGAAGGCATCATTTCGTCCGCCATCGACATCGACGGAGTGGAAGTCGCTTTCGCGGTGTCAGAGGTAAAGGACAAGAATTTCAAGGTCAGCGTGCGCACAAAAAGCACGGCGGACGCCAGCGACATAGCGGCGGCGTTCGGCGGCGGCGGACACTCCAGGGCCGCCGGCTGCAGGCTGAACGGCTTTTACGAGGATGTGGTGGACAAACTCCTCAAAGCCGCAAGGGACAGAATGTAATGGCGCGTTCGTCTTCTCCCGACTCCGTCACCGGGTTCGTCAATCTGTCGAAACCCGCGGGCATGACGTCATCGGACGCCGTGTGCATAGTCCGCGGAGTTTTGTCGCGTACGATAGGCGGCAGACAAAAGACGGGACACCTCGGCACACTCGATCCGCTGGCGACCGGCGTGCTGCCGATCGCACTGGGGAAAGCCACCGCGCTCTTCGATTTTCTCGCGTTCAAGACCAAACGCTACGTCGCCGAATTCACTTTCGGCACGGCAACGGATACACTCGACCGGGGAGGCAAAACGGTCCGCGACGGCGGAAGGATACCTTCCGCGGAAGAGATAGCGGCGGTTTTGGCTAGATTTACGGGCGAATTCATGCAAACCCCTCCCGCATACTCGGCAAAGTCTGTCAACGGCAGGCGCGCGTACTCATACGCGCGCAGCGGCGAAGCGGTAGAACTTGCGCCCAAGCTCGTCCGCGTGGATGGCTTCGAACTCATCGGCGGGGGAGAAGGGGTGTACGAGTTCGCCATCGAATGCGGCGGCGGCACCTACATACGCTCGCTTGCGCGCGACCTTGCGGACGCGCTGGGCACGTGCGCATACATGAGCGCGCTCACGCGCACAAAGTCAGGTCCTTTCACCGCCGAGAACGCGGTCACACCGGACGAATTCCGGCTCGCACCGGAAAAACACATCATTCCCGCGGAATTCGCGCTGGGCGGACTCAAAAAAGTCGCGCTTGACGAAAATTCTCTCAAAAGGGCGCTTAACGGCATTCCGGCAGCAGCTGCCAATGTGGCGGAAGGCGAATACGCGGCGGTGTACGACGCGCACGGGACTCTTGCGGGCCTGGGGCTACGCGCCGCGCGCGGACTCGTGATCAAAGTAAGATTGCAGGACGGAAAACAATGAAAGTGGTGAATTTCGGCGAAAAATACGATGTTCCTTCGGCGCTCGCGCTGGGCTTTTTCGACTGCGTCCACAAAGGCCACGCCGAAGTCATCGCAAAGGCGAAAGAACTTGCCGCAAAGAGCGGCTCGGAGTGCGCGGTCATGACGTTCCGCGGAGATCCGGGCACGTTTTTCAACAAAAAAAAGCGCATTTATTCCTTTGAAGAGCGGCTGGAAGCACTAGGCGGTCTTGGTGTCGACGCCGTCATCGCCGCGGATTTCGACGAATTTTTCGCCGCGCTCAGCGCGGAAGATTTTCTCGACCGTCTGCTTTCGGACTGCAAAGTTACGGCTGTCGCCGTCGGCGAAGACTACACCTACGGCAAAGGCGCGCAGGGCAGCGCGGTGACGCTCTCCGAATCGCTTGCGGACAGAAACATCACGGCAAGCGTGGTGCCTCTGCTTTGCCGCAACGGCGTAAAAATATCTTCGACCGAGATCAAAACGCTGCTCGAAAACGGCAGCATAGAGGCGGTAAACGACATGCTCACCGAGCCTTATTTCATGCTCGGCACGGTATCCCACGCGCGCGGCAGGGGGAATACCTTCGGCTATCCCACCGCCAACATCCCGTACGACGGCGGCAAAGTCTATCCCGCGCCCGGAGTGTACGCGACCACTGTCACAGTAGAGGGCAGGACATTCCTCGGCGGCACGAACATCGGGGCAAAACCCACCTTCGGCGACAACTCGCCGTCAGTCGAAACGTTCATTCTTGATTTCAGCGGCGACATCTACGGCAAACTCATCAAACTCAGATTTTTCAAGCGTCTGCGCGGGATAGAGAAGTTCCCGTCCGCGGAAGCGCTCGCGGCGCAGCTTGACCGCGACGTCGCGCACATAAGAGAATATTTTGCGGAGGAAGCAAAATGAGCAGGAACAGGTTTTCGGGCATACGTCCGCTTTTCGGTCCGTCCGGGCACTCGGAAAGTTACGCGGCGGAGGGACTGACTTCCACCGCCGACATGCCGGAGTGGATAAGTGCGAGGGGACTCGACATATTCGAGTATTCCTTCGGCAGAGGAGTGCGCGTTTCCACCGCGACCGCTGCGGCGATCGGCGAAAAATGCGACGAGTACGGCGTCGAGATGAGTGTCCACGCGCCGTATTTCATCAATTTTGCATCTCCCGAACCCGAAAAAGCGCAAAACTCCGTCAACTACATACTCTCGTCCCTCAAGGTGCTGAAAGCGTTCGGGGGCGAGCGGTGCGTATTCCATGCAGGCGCACAGGGACAGGACTCGCGCGAAGCGGCGTTTGCCCGCACCAAAGACATGTTCGCCCGCACGCTTGAGCTCATCGCGGAGGAACCCGACTACGCCGACCTCATCGTGTGTCCCGAAACCATGGGCAAACAGGCGCAAATCGGCACCGTGGAAGAGGTGATAGAACTTTGCAAGCTCGGTGACAACGTCTATCCGTGTGTGGATTTCGGGCACATCAACGCGCTTTACGGCGGCTCGCTCAGGACTGCGTCCGATTTCGAGGACATCGTAAAAAAGCTCCTTGACGGCTTGGGCGAAAAAAAGACCAAAAATATGCAGGTGCACTTTTCCAAGATACAATACGGTGCGAAAGGGGAGATCCGCCACCTCACATTCGCCGACGACGTGTACGGCCCGGAGTTCGAGCCGTTTGCCGAGATCATTGTCAAATACGGACTCACTCCGCACATCCTTTCCGAGTCCGCCGGCACACAGGCGGAGGACTCCGCCGCCATGCGCGACATCTGGCTCCGCGCCTCCGGTGCTGGCGTCGAGTGAAGCGGTAAAGGTATACCGTCAACCGCCGAAAACGCTTCGCCGCCACTGCAGTGTGCTGCGGCAATTTCTCAATCGACGGACACAATTAAACCGCAGCCCTTAGCCTTGCAAACCTTTCAAAACCGCCATGCCGGCGGTTTTGTTTTTGCTCTGTCTAATGTGCGGAATCGCGGTATTGTCTAGTACAAAAAAACGGAGAATATGTGGGTACATGTTACGATCTCTATCCTGGAGAATATCAGCTTATTGGCGCACAAGGAGAGTATTTCTTTGCGGAATTTACGATAAAGGAAGCGGGAACATTCGTTTTTGAACTCTCGGAAATTAACTAATGAATTTATGAGGAGAAAATTATGAGAACATCAACAATCAATATAAGCAAAATGCTTCTTATTGCCGGAGAAGTCGTGGAAGCATCGCAAAGTCACTCGTATCTGCCGCCGGCTTCGTCCTCTATGCCGAGCAGATAGTCGGAAGTGACCGAAAAGGTCACCGCAAGCCGCGCGACATAGCTCGCTTTCGGCTCGTTGACGTCGTTTTCCCACAGCGACACCGCACTCGGATCCACACCTATCTTCTCCGCAAGCTGCGCCTGCGTGAGGGCGTTGGCGATCCTGAGCTCCCTTATTCTAGCTCCTAAACCCATAACGTTATTATACCGCCGGAAAAGAGCAATGTAAAGGGCCACGTAAATCCTTGCCTGCAAAATCCGTTCACAACGCCGCACCGCCGTTTATTCCGAATAAACAAAGTAAAAGGGCGGCGTCTTGCCGCCATTTATGCGAATGGATTTATATATCCGGTCGGAACACCCCGACGTCGCATCTGCGTTTTACCCGATACACTCACGCCACCCACGGCAACAAGGGATTGCCTTGTCGGCAGCGCCGACGGTGAGCAGCCGTTCGGAATATAAAACCTTAAAACGGGCTCAATAAACAAAATAGACGGGCTTCGTAAGCAATTTGTCAAGCGCAAACGCCACCGATGGGAGGTCTTGAACCTCAAATCCCGTCTATTTGCTTATTATACGTGGCTCTGCGACAGAAGTCAAACAAAGGCGCGCGCGGTCGACGGCTTCATCGGTGATCGACGGCAGAGCGGTCGGATATTCCGCAAAAAGCTCCGGGAGCGCGACCTTGGTCGTAAGCGCGATGCTCGCAAAAAACGGTATCGAAACAAAACGGCACAAGAAAAACCGCCCGTAGTCACGAGCGGTTTAGTGGGGGGCCTACGCTGAAAGCCTGGCGTTCCACCCCTGTCCACGCGCATCAGCCGTGGCTTCCCCTAACAGGGGCTGGTGGTCACATTAAGGATAGCAAAGAGGTGATAATGTGTCAACCGTAAATTACAGCTTGAAGCACAAAGGTGTTCGACTGATCGATGCGCAAGAGGCGTGGATTGTGGGGAAAAAAGAACATGGCAGTGCAGTTGATCTCCGCTGAAAAAAGCATGGGCGAAAAGATAAAGCCGGTAAGAGCAGACTTTTCTCACTTAGAATCTTTGCAACAACAAAACGAAGGAGGTACTTAACCTCTCACCCGAAGAGATCGACGAGGTTTGCAGTGACCTGACGGTATATAAAGAAACGGAAGATTTTGTAATACTGCGCCGAGAAGTTTGAGAGCGTGATAGCGGTCAAAAAGTCAAAAAAATTTGAAAAATTTTCAAAAATTTTGAGAGCAGAAAACCTTTTAATCTATTCGCAAAACACAGCTTTTGAGGGCGACGAGGTCAAAAAGTCCACGGAAGGAACTTCCGTGACCTTTTTCGTCCGTGGACAAATAGGGCAGTGTAAAAATCAAAGAAAAAACCCCGTCTTTCGGCGAGGTTTTTCTTTGATTTTAATTGTATTTAGTTACTGATAATCTATAACTGCTTGCGTTCCACATTGTTGATAAAGATGGTCTATATTGTAATTTGTATGTGTTACCTTTACTATAATTTCTACCTTGAAGAGTTTCGGTATCTAACACTTTATCATTCTCGTCATAAATTGTAACTTTTACTTCGACCAGATTATAGTCATCTGTACAATATATGCTGATGTCTATTCCGTCTAAGCGTTGTTCGCCTGTAATTTTGGGTGCTGTCTTGTAGATTGGATAGTCGTGTTTATCTTCATCGTCATAGTATTGTCCAGAGCCTGAAATGCTGGTTGAACTATTTTTTTCACTAGTAGCAGGTTTGATAATAAAAAAGTAGATGCATAGGAAAACAACTAAGGCCATTGCAATAAAACAGCAAAAAGCAATTGCGCATCCATGTGAACTTTTCTGCTGATTATTATTTGATGCATTGCTATTCTGATTGTTTTCCATTGCTAACTTCTCCTATGTTTGATTGTGTGAACTCCGTCGGAGTAAAAAAGGTCATCGGTATTATGTGTTCCATCTTCGTTTTCAAGGCCAATTAGGTAGTCTGATCTGACATCAAGTATTTGACATATTCTGCGTAGCGTTTCCACATTAGGTTCGGTTCGTCCCTGTTCCCAATGCGCATAACCGCTTTCGGTAATTTCCAGCAGTTTAGCCATAAATTTTTGCGAATAACCTTTATATTGCCTTGCTTCTTTAAGCCTTTCACTAAATTTGCTCATGAAAATATCTTAAAAAACACTGTACAAAATGTATTGACACTGTACAGAATGTACAGTATTATTAAACTGTACAAAATGTACAGGGAGAGGGGACACATGTCGACGAGGTTTGCGCTTGCGATACACGGAGGGACTCGATACTTCAAGCAGCTGTTCAAGCTGTGGTTTGCGAGAGGGGACTTCGCCGTGTACAAGAGGGAAGACCAATACGGGCGCATGGCGATCGTCAGTATCTTCGCAACGTCGAAGAAGTGTTATCGGGTGATGTTCGGTACGGACATGCGGAAATATGGAGAGGACTATCGGACGATGGTCCAATACCATAGCTTCCGCACCCAGGAGCAGCTCTGTCTGTGGCTTGACACTTTGAAGGACAAACACACATTAGTCCTCGAAGATAAAGATGAAGGTGAAAGTGAAGATGAAGAGTGAGGCAATTTTGACAGTGAATGTCAACGAAGAAGAGGGCGTGTCAGTGGATCCGCGCGGTCAGACGTCTGACGGTGCCGTCCTGAACGTTCTGCCGGAAGTTCCGGAAGGGTACGTTTGGCGCGAAGAGGTGGAGTCTGTCGATGACGCGTTGTCGTATGAGGATCTGTTGTTTTTGTTCAAGCAGGCGGAAAACGTTTCTTGCGACGGTTATGAGTATTTTGACGTGTTCTATTTTGTCAAGGCGTTTATTCAACATTGTGCCGATAAAGATGTTTCTGTTACGGTTGATCGTGTGTTTTTTGGCGTAAAAAGCAAACAACTTGCATTTAGAGGTAACGGCAAAACCGTTTACGTCGGTTTGTCTGAGCTGGCGGATCGCGGATATTACTATGTTCGTGCAAAGATCTTTACCGACTTGCAAATTCTTACTTTTCGTGATTTTCCGGATTACTATCCCGAAGGCGTTTCAAATGATTTTATTGCGGCTTGTGCTGCCATTGACGATGATATTTCTTTGATCAATGACAGTTTTTTGAGTGTCGCATTTCGGCTGTATCAACTGAAAGCGCACGGTTTCGGCTCACTGGTTGCGTACGGCTGCGCTGACATTTATGAGTTTGCGAAGAAGCGCTTCGGGTTCGGCACCACGACGACGAAGAATTTTCTCGCCATTTACGACAAATTCATGATCACCGACGGCATGAACGTGCCGATGCTGAAAGAGGAATTCAAGGATTACGGCTATTCGCAACTTGTGGAGCTTGTATCGGTTGCGTCGCACCTTGACGATTTTTCGCCGAAGATGACGGTGAAAGAGATCCGAAAAAAGAAGAAAGAGCTTTCCTCGGCGGAACGAGCCAAAGCTGACAATATAGAGCAGCAGCACATCGACGATCTTTCTCCGAACATAAACGATGTGCCTGATCCTGTGCCGGTGAAGACCGTTCCATTCGAGGAAGTTCTTTCGCTTTTGAACGGGATCATCAATCCGTATTTCGAGGAAAACAAAGAAAAGCAAAGCGCAAGGTGCGACGCATATCGTCGTGCCATTAAGGACGTTATTGCGGCGTTCAAGGCAAAGTTCGAGGAGTAACACAAGGTGGCGAAGAACGGCGGCTTGACATTCAAAAGTGCAGCGGCGGCGTTGCAGTCCATGCTCGAGATCTTTAATTGTTCCGCTTGCGGAGAGGGGAATCTGGAAGATCTGCGTGCGGCTAAGCTGCAGCCCGGCAATTTTGCATTGGTTGCCGCATTCTGCGCGATGTGCGATAAGCTCGGCGGTATGCTTACCGCCATGAGGGATACGGGGATATGTATCCTGCCCAGAGACGAAGCCAACCCGGTTGGGGGCGAAAATAAATAACATCATAAGGAGAAACAAACAATGAAAGAAACCGAAAACAACAGTGTATTTGTCGAAACCGCAGAAGAGCAAGTGCAAAGCAGAAAACCGATCAATCTCCGCATACAGAAGTTCCTGCTGCTGTCGTGCAGGATCTTCGAGTACACGCCTAAGAAAAACAATCCGAACAATCTCAAGCATTCGGCGGCGTCCATTCTGTTCCTGGACGCGAACTCCTGTGACCGATATACCGGTCAGCCTGACGTGCAGGGGAGCAAGCCGGTGCTGTCCGCATTCGTTGCGGATCCGAGTGAAAGAGTGCGTGAGCTGGAGAACGCGCCCGTGTTCAAGGAAGTGTTTGTGAAGATCTCCGGCAATGACAATTTCGTGAACGTGCATGACGTTCTGACTCCCGAGGAAGTGGAAGCATATCGTTCGATCGTCCGCGATCTTATCTGACCCACCCTTCATCCTGACGGCGGAAAGACTCCGTCGTCGCTCCTTTATAGCCGGGCAGGTACGACAAAAAACCTTCTTATTATAGTTGTGGCAGACCTGCCCGGCGCAAGTAAATAAAGCCGTGATACGGCGAGATATAGAGGTGAGATATGGCAAACAAAAGATTCGGCAAGCTGTCGGTGGTGAAAAAGACGAAGGAAGCCACCGTCTGCCAAACAGAAAGCGGCAAGAAAGTCGTGCTGCTGACTCCGTCCGGCAGATGTAAGAGGTACGCAAGAGAGCTGAAGTCCGGGGTGAATTCGCGCACCGGGGAAATACTTTCGGACGGTGCGAAGGGGTATCGTATGGGATACCGTGCGGCGCTTGGAGAGCAGGCGAAGATCTACAACAAGAAAAAGACAAACCGCCCGTAAAAACGAGCGGTTTGCGGGGGGCCTACGCTGAAAGCCTGGCGTTCCACCCCTGTCCACGCGCATCTGCCGTGGCTTCCCCTTTTGGGGGCTGATGGCATTTGTGATTATAGCAAAGGGAGAAAGATATGTCAAACGTCAATTATACGCTTAATCGTCGAGGAGTGCGTCTTATAGGCGCTGACGAGGCGTGGGTGCGCGGAAAAAACGGCAAGCGCAGGCTTAATCCGAAGTTTACGTTTGTGGGCAAAATCAATGTTTCAATGCCGAATATGATTGTGTCTGCGTCTGACAGTCGCAAGCTCTCATATCGCGGTGACGTAAACGAATTGCCGCGTATTGCAAAGAAACAGATCGTAGATCACTTCTACGATGACAAAGGCAAGCGAAACCGTAAGACGGTCGCGTACTTCGGGATTCCGAAGGAAACAAAAAATAAAGCGAGGTAAACAAATGAGCAAACTCAATCAACATGTCAAAAGCGACAAGGTCAAATGGATCATCACGGGGATCGTTCTTATGCTCATCCTGGCACTTCTCGGGGGAGTGATCGCAATGCTGGTCATGAACAGGAACAGCGGAGAGGAAGAGGCTGCGGCAAAGGCGGATCAGACGCTGTGTCTCAATCTCACGAGCATAGACGAACTGGTCGGCTACGAGTTCAACGAGGCGTCAGATTGGACTCAGATTGCAACCGAAGCCCCTTCGAACGGAGAATATTCCGCAATTTCTATTCTTTCGATAGATACTTTCTCTCCGGCGTTCGATGAAGAGGGAATGTTCGAGATCCTCGGTACGGTCGAGTCTGTCACGGTCGAGTTTAATGGCACGACTTACGAAATGACTGCAAGCGGTACGGACGGGACGCAGCACACGTTCCGGGACGCCGAAAGAACGATGTACCTCATTCTCGGGACTGCGGACGAAGTTTTCGAAGTGAGCGATCAAAAATACGGCTGCGTGATTCTCGGTGTCGGCGCCGGCGCACCTATCGAGAGTTTCAAAATCGTGAGCTTCAATATGCCGGCAACGGAAGATCCTGCGGATGAAGAGCAGGGCGAAGAGAGCGTTCCCGCTTATTACACGGTGACGTTCGACAGTAACGGCGGCACGGAAGTGGAGTCGCAGATCGTACTTCCCGGCGGCAAAGTGGTCGAGCCTGAGGATCCCACCAAACCCAGCCTGTCTTTTATGGGATGGTATCTTGCGGATCAAGGCGAATGGGATTCTACCCAGGGGACTTGTACCGGTGGCGTCGAGTGGGATTTTAATGATCCCGTGACGTCCGATCTTGTACTCAAGGCCAATTGGCTTTGAGCCGACACGCATTTGAGGTGAAACAATGAACAGGACAGCGACGATACATAAGAGGTGGACAGCGGTGATCATCGCTGTCCTTGCCGTGCTATTGTGCGCGGTGGTTTTCTCATTTTCCGGGTGCAATCAACGCGAAACAATGGCTGCAGGAGAACCGATGGTGACGACCATACATAACACGGAGCATATGCGGTTGACTTCGGCGACTACTGCGTCCGATAACAGTGTAACGATTACAGCGACTGTATATCCTGAAAATGCCACAAACAAGGATGTGAGCTGGTCTCTTGCATGGGCGGATGCGTCCTCATCCTGGGCTACGGGAAAAACCGTAAGCGACTATGTCAGCATGACCTCGGACGCGTCTTCCGCAACTCTCACCTGCGTCCAGGCATTCGGTGAACAAATCATTCTGACGGCATCCATTTCTAGTGGATTATCAGCGACTGTCACTTTGGATTTTGAAAAGCGATTGGATGATATAAATTTCATTCTTAAGCGTGATAGCGTTGTGCTTGATTCTGTTTTATTTTCTCAGTTTTATATGACTCATTATGAGTCTGATTATTTTTCTACCCGTTCCGTCAGTGATCATCTTGACGTGAATGTAGACGGAACGGTTGACGAACACACTTACTCATTAGAAGTAGAGCCGGTATTTTCTGATTTTACTCTTGATTCTTCGGATAATCATAATTATTCGTTCAGAGTGCCTGATCCGGTAGAGTTTGATTCGTATGTAACAGTAAATGAGACTATGAGTCAAATTATTTCGGATTTTGATAGTTATTTTTACGGAAACAGAAACATTGAAGAATTCAATGAATCATGCAAAACGTATAATTCTTATATTAATGATTTAGGTGATAGTAGTTGGGAGCTAGACTTAAAAGAATACTTTTTTTATCTTTCCTCTGCCGCGAACAATCTTCTTGATTGGAGTCAAAATAAAGCATCTCTGTTGGAAGGGTATGGTACTTTAAGGAGTGATTTGCCTAAATATTATTATAATGGGAGCGAATACTCTTTTTCAACTGAAAATTCTGCTCTTGCCGGGGTAATCTCTGCTTCTGGTTATGGGGTTGAGTTTATCGGACCTCATGGTTTTAGATTTGGTGTGTCCATTAATCTCAATAACATCCCGTTGCCGGCGTTTGAAGTTTCGCTTGATAACTCTTCCGTGGTGTTCTAAGGCGGTAAATGTATGAAGAATTTGTTGAAGTTTATTTTAATAATTCTTCTGTTAGCCTTGCTTATAGGTGCAGCTATATTTATAGCTAAAAGCGATTTGAGTAGTGCTGGTAACAGTGTACCGACAGAAGATACAGCACTCATGATAAGCATAGATGGAGAGATTCTTAATGAGAACTCCTTTTTGCCGGTAGAGAGTAGTCTTCGTATCGACGTAAATTGCTCGGAATATACCGTTGAGATAATTGCAGGAAGTGCAGCATTTGATTTCCGTCACAACGAATCGCTCGTTAAGTTTCCGTATGTAGACGGGAATTTCAATGACGTTTTTGAAGTTGTAGAAGATGAAAAATTTTTTACAATGAATACTGCCAAACGTAGTATGACGATGATACTTGAATCGCTTTATCCGGGAGAAGAGATAACTGATATCAGCACCTTAGATGAGAGTGCTGCATACTTCATTCTGCGCGTCTCCGGAAACGGAGAAACGGTCGAGATCCCTCTCACGGGGTTCTACGAGTTCATGAAGATCGAGCTCGACAAAACGGAGATCATATTTTGATGAAACACTATCTTGACAAGCCAGCAACACGCATCGTTCTGGTGCTGCTCATAATTACCCTCCTCATCCCTGCATTGACGGCGTTCAGTTCTCCGTCGGTGGCTTATGCCGCCGGCGGGGATGCCGTCAACTTCGACACCACCGACGTTATGGATGACCTCACCGGCAGCGCTCTGAACGGCGTTCCTTTCGACGTCACGGACTATCCGTATGACAAAACCGGTGAGATCCAGATCCTCGGGTTTGTCGAGTATTGCTATTCCGAATACGAGAATCTCCGGGGCAATTTCGGACTGTATCTTTATATATATAATCCCGCGCTGCTCGACATCGCTACCGGGACGGGCAGCAACCGCATCGAGATGGCGACGGAGTTCTCCGAAGACGGAACGCCCACCGCTTATAACAAGTTCGCGCTGCAATTCTGCGGCGTCTCGGACGGGGTTGAGGCTAACCGTTTCTGGAAGTTTAAGATCGCGGACAGCGCTTACTTCCTGAACAAGGTCAACGTAAACGCTCGGTCTTACTACGTTTCCGGTGTGGAGATCCAGACCTATGGCAGCGGTACTCCGGAGGAGATCGCTATCAAAACGCAATACACATGGACAGGTTTTGCGGAAGGTTACGGCAGTGAGTCTGCCGGCGCTCTCAAATGCGACGCCGAACAGATGGAAACTATCGAGCTCGAAGTGCAGCATACCTCTTATATAACCGGCATGAGCTCGCTGGGCAACGGACACTACAATCAGATCCATACCGCATATTTCGCCGTGCCGGACTATTTCTTTGACAACTACGGCAGACTGCAGAAGATCTTAGCCGAGTGGTACGAGTACAAGCTCAAGAATATGCTCGTAACGCGTGATCGAGATCTTTTTAATCTTGCATCGCAGCATATTGACCATGGGCTCGGAGAATATGCAAATGATGAATCTTTGCCTAATTTATATAAAATTTGGTTTGGACTTCAAGAAACAAATACTCAATATAGTCGATTTTGGGAAGCTGAATGGGCTTATAATGAGACCAATCATAAATATGATTCCAATGGGATAAATTACATCTATAATATTGATGAAGAACAGCATATTCTTCCTCTGGTATTTTATAGTGAACTTGATAATCCATATGAGATTTTTGAGTTCTTGAATAAATATTTCAAGACGGCTGGTAGTGTTGACTCAAGCGAGTTGATCAACGCAATTTATAATTATTCCAATAATCTCGGAAATGGTTATGTTGATCCGATAGACCGCAAAATCAGTAAAGATCTCTTCTACGATTATGTTGATGAAGGGCGCATCTACGGCTTTCAGCAGCGCAAAGTGGACTTTGATGATACTTTCGAGCTGGATTCTTATAACAGTAATCATAGTTGGTGGGATAAACTTCTCGATTTTGGCATTTTCGGAAAGCCCGAAGATATTGATATAGATCTCACTGTTCAGCCGATCTACGACGTGCAGGAAACGGATCTGAACGGAAAAGATGAAGAGATCGCAAGCCGCTTGTATATCAACGAGCGCGATGTAGACACCTTTAAGCAGTATTACAATAGCTATAAAGACACTCATCACATCATTCTTTTCCGTTTCGCAAATACGGATTATTTGTCTCGTGCTGCCGGTTACTGGCTGGATAGAAATGGTGATGAAAAATTAACGAATGATGAGCGCATATCTGAGGATCAAACTCAAGCTTATGTTTGCTCCGAGACGGTCTTTCTCAACTTCGATATTATCTCGCTGACTTTCAATGATGACGGCGAATATCGGGTGTTTCCGGTCGTTTCGGATCCCATTGACGTAGTCGGCGATCTGGAGCCTCCGGCTGACAGCGAATTTGCAGAAGACCTTGAGGCATTCGGGCAAAGCGTAAAAGACTTTTTTGATAATATAGCTGATTGGTTTAAGAAATCATGGGATGTTATCAAAATCGTGCTTTTGGTCGTTGCCGGACTGCTTATCGTGTTGTTATTAGTGTGGTTCTTTTCTAAGATCTCTTCTATTGTAAAACGTAAGAATACAAATATCAAAGTAGTTATGTCTGGAAAGAGTGCCCCTATACAAAATGCCCGAAAGAAGAAGCCGGCGAAAACGATCATAAAAGGCAAACAACGATAGGTGAGTATATGAGAGTGGTTAGAAGCGTGTTGTGGCTGGTGCTAGGCATTTTGATTGTCACAATCGTGGGATATTTGGTTTTTACGTGGACGGCGATCTGAACTGAAGGGGAAAGAAGATGAAGGGAAAAAGGATCGACTACAGACATTTTATAGCAATAGGCATGACAGTCGCTATAGTAGCGGTGGTGTGCCTTTGCTTTTGGTCGAGCGTGATCAGAGCGGGGCAGTCGTTCGGAGATCTCGGAAGGTCTGTTGCATTTTATTTCGGCAGGATCTTCGGGGTCGAGAATATTTCCGTCACCGTCAACGACATCCCGGAGGGAATGAGTCTGTCGTCGCTGCTTCCTTTCACGTGGGAAGAGTTTTGTGCAAAAGCGGAAAATTACGGCGCGGCACTCATCAGCAGTGAAAATTTCAGCGCGTATCTTGCCGTGTTTTTCGATGTTTTATACTACGTGTTGGTCATACTTGCCGTTTTCGTTTTGCCTGTGACGGTGCTGTTTATAGTGGTAGTAAAGTTGTTCGGCAAAAGTGAAAACAATAAGTACGACCATGATTCGAAACCTCTTGCGCTTTGGAAGAAGATCTCGAAACAAGTTTTTAATCCTGTCGGAAAGTTTATTTCCGGCATGGCGGAATTCTTTGCGGAGCATAGGATCTACGTTGTCATATGGCTGCTGCTTGCCGCGCTCGGTCTGAACCTTGTTACGGTGCTGATCGAGGCGCTAGCGTATTATTTATACTTTGCCGTGAGCTTCGATTTCTCGAGCATTTACAGACAGGTTTACAAACTCTTTGCCGATCTTACGGTGCTCAGTAAGGTGCCGCTTGTAATATGGCTGATCGTTGTTGTGGTCATCCTGGATCTGATCCGCAAAGCGATCGGATATAGTCGTCTGGGGCGCATGGAAAGAAAAAACAGAGGGTTCATTTCTTCCTTGCCTATCGTCTCAATGCTAGTCGCGCCTATGGGTTACGGAAAGACGACGCAGCTTGTAGATATGGCGCTGTCAAGCGAGATAATGTTCAGGGATAAGGCGCTGGAGCTGCTGTTGAAAAACAGCTTACTGTTCCCGGCATTCCCGTGGATCGTTTTTGAGAAGGAGCTGCAGCGTGCAATGAATGATCATACCGTGTACAATCTTGCCACATGCAGACAATACGTCAGGCGTGCCCGGGAGCTTTTTTGCCGGTATCAGGATGATCCGGACATTCGCAGGGCGGTTGTGAAACGATATACGCGCCGCGGAAAGGCTCTTCCTGCTGCGATACGTTGTTTCGGGTATGATTTTGCAAGATATTCCATGGCGGCAGACGACGGGCTTTCTGTGCGGTCTGTGTGGGATGTTCTGGAAACATATGCGCAACTGTATTTCATTTATACGGTGGAGAGTTCGATCATAATTTCCAACCTCGGGATCCGCACGGACGGCGTTCTGACGGATCTCGGGAATTTTCCTTTATGGAATTCGGAATTGTTCAGACGAAAGAGCGGCATGATGGAAGAATTGAGCGGTCATTCACACATTCTGGACTTCGATATGCTGCGACTCGGCAAAAAGATGATCGAGCGCAATAAAAAGAGCAACGCCTTCGAGTTCGGCGTGTTGATCATGACGGAAGTCGGCAAGGAGCGAGGGAATATGCTCGAGACAGCGGAGATGAAAAAGAGTGACGAGGAAGCAAATCAAAAGAATGACCGGTTCAACGAGTGGATGAAGATGATCAGGCATTCGGCGACGGTCGATAATTTTCCGTTCGTGAAAGTGATGATGGACGAGCAGCGCGTCATGTCCCTGGGCGCCGACGCAAGAGAGCTTGCATACATAATCGAGATCAGGGAGTCCGGAGAGACCAGGCTTGCAATGCCGTTTTTTCAGCTGGGCGAACTTGCGCATGCGGTGATCGGCAGCCGCTTTGCAAAGTGGTATGAGGATTTCAGATACCGACGCGGCGACAATACTTTGATCAGTCACTTTTTAAAGTGGCTGGCGGCGGCAGACTCAAAGCATTATACGAAGATCTATAACACGTTTTCGTATAAGCCGGTGAAAGTCGGCATGCAGAACGGCAGTCTGGACGGGGAGTGCAAAGAACGGAAGTATTACATAATGCCGAAGAAGATCTATGCAAAACGCTTTTCGACGGACGCATATGCTGATTTCTTTTATGAGAAGGCGATTAGATCGGAAGTCGGCATTGAGGATCTCGAAGAGTATGCGAGCGAGAGGGCGACCATGGCAGAGCTTGAGAGCCAGCACAGTTACTTTATCGGCAACTTGATGAAGAACTTCGAGCTGGACGATAAGCCGCAACAAGGGGCGACAAGCGTGCCGCCGTCAAGGATCGACGGCAAAAATCCGTAAGGATTTTCGGGACGGAATGCCGCCTTGACGGCGGAAAGAGAGCAAAATGCCCCGGCAGGGGCGGCACCAAAAGGGGGGCCGGTCCTCTGCCCAGCGGCGAGCGATAGCCAGGGGTGCGGGGAAGATTTCCCCGCGAAAGAGAAAAAACGGCTGCAAAGAGCCGTGCGTGCCTGAGGAGCGGAGAGCGCAAAGGCACGACGGCGGCGGCAGCCGCAAAAGGTGTGCGCACTTGATACTGCGCACACTTAAAGACACAAGGAGACTGAAAATGGCAGAGTCTTTATTTTGGCGTATGAAGAGGGAGTGTCCGCGGTTTGATTTCGTTCAGGATTATCCGCGGACTCATAGGGAATTCAGGCGCATTGAGGATCTTTATGAAAACGTCGAGTTCCAGAAAGCCATTCACGATGATATTTGTAAAGACTGCATTCTCCGTGAAGACTGTAAGTTGCTGTCGTATCGCCATTATGTAAAGAAGAATGTTATAGTCAATAACTTTAACGGGTTGGATAAGGAAGTTATAATTTTCCGTAAGCCGCTTATCTGCCTGGATGACGTCCAGAACACTGAATGCGGCGGAAAGAGCAGTTACATTGAAGTCGAAGACGGTCTTCTGGCTCCGAGGGATGAGAACAGGCGTTACAGTAAGTGGCTTGAGAGCATGGCGAAGAGTGCAGATCAGTCTTTGGATAGGTTTTACGGTTACGCGCTTTCGAATACGTGGGATTATTTTATTACTTTGACGACAGATAAAATGAAAGTTGATCGCTATGACGACGCAGCGGTGAGGGGATTGTGGCGCGAGTGTCGGCGGACGCTGCAACGCTTTGATGAAAATGTGCGCATACTCATTGTTCCGGAACGTCATCAGGATGGTGCGTTGCATTTTCACGGCCTTGTCGGCATGGAGCGGCAGTGGGCGATGAAACTCGCGTTCAATCCCAGAACGGAGAAACAGCTGTATTCGAATGCAGGAACTCCTTTATTCGAATTTCCGTTTTGGAAGTATGGCATGGCGACCTGCGCAATAATCGATTTCGGCAAGCCGGGGGAAGAGCAGGACTTGTCGCCGGCGGCGCATAGACGGCGCGTGACGAATTATCTCATGAAGTACGTCACGAAGAATTTCGGGGTGGAGTACCGCAAGCGTCGTTTTTATCATACGCTCAATCTTTCGACGAAGACGAAAGAGGTGCTGAACCTTTCCGCCGAAGAGATCGAGGAGCGCTGCGCTGGGATGACGGTATATAAAGAAACGGAAGATTTTGTAATACTGCGTCGAGAAGTTTGAGAGTGTGATAGCGGTCAAAAAGTCAAAAAAATTTGAAAAATTTTCAAAAATTTTGAGGGCAGGAAACCTTTTAATCTATTCGCAAAACACAGCTTTTGCGAATAGAAAGCGGCAAAAAGTGCCTTAAACAGTGGATTTTGAAAAATTTGACCTTGTTCGTTAATTTAGCTTGTTTGTTAATTTTTGTTATTTTAGCCGATTTGCAAACTTACGTACCGCCAGTTTATCTAATTTAATTTACGTTCATACCTTGTTAGCTAATTCGTTTACGCGCGGTTTCTACGGAAAATCCGTGCACGGTTTTGACAACCGGCTGCAATTTGAGGTGTCAAGCGGTTTTACGCTCTTAAATGCCGAACGCCACATACATGTGCACGCGTGAATCGACTAAGCCGCATTCGATCGCTTTCACCTAAATAAAGCGTCCGGAATCACCGCGCGCTCCGCACTTTCATTTTATAACGCGGCAAAGCGTTTCTCTGACGGCGATCACGGCGTGCTCAAACGTCAACGCCCCCTGAACGTAAACGATGTAAGGCTTTTTAATCGGCGCGTCGGCGCTGAGTTCGATCGACGAGCCTTGCACGAATGCGCCTGCCGCCATAATGACGTCGTGCTGATAGCCCGGCATTGCCCACGGCACAGGAACGACGTTGCTGTCGACGGGAGAAACGCTCTGGACCGCCTCGCAAAAATCCGTAAGTTGTTTTGCGGAGTCCATGCGAATGCTGGTGACGATGTCGTAGGCAGGCATTCCTGCTGCCGGAAGCGTGGAAAAACCGAGTTTTCCGTATGCTTTTGCAAACAAAAAGGCACTTTTAAGTGCGTTTTTGGTGACTTGCGGCGCCAAAAACAGCCCTTGGTAAAAGCGCGTGTAACCGCCGTCGTAAGAGCCTACTTCGGCGCCCAGCGAAGGCGCGGTCAACCGTTTTGCAACCAGATCGACGAGGTCTTTTTTGCCGGCGATATAACCGCCGGTGGGCGCAATGCCTCCGCCGATGTTTTTGATGAGCGAGCCGGCAATGAGATCGGCGCCGACTTCTGCGGGTTCGACCTTTTCTACAAATTCGCCGTAGCAATTGTCTACCAAAACCAACGTTTTCGGGCTTATCTTCTTGACAAACGCTATCAATTCGGCGATTTGCTCGACGGAGATCGCGCTGCGCCATTCGTAACCGCGGCTGCGTCCGACGAAAACCGCCTTGACGAAACGCTTTTTCAGCGCATTTTCGACGGCTTCAAAATCGAAAAGCGGCGTAAGTCCGTCGTATTTCAGGGCGATCGAGTCAAAATCTATGCCGAACTCCTTGAGCGAGCCGCAATTTTCACCCGATATGACGTCTTCGAGCGTGTCGTAAGGTTTGCCGGACACCGAAATAAAGATATCGCCCGGACGAAGCACGCCGAACAGCATGAGCGTCAGTGCCTGTGTGCCGGCGGTGATCATGGGAGAAACGACGGCACTCTCGGCGCCGAGCGCGTCCGCAAACACCTGCGACAGCGCATCTCTGCCGGCGTCGTCGTAGCCGTATCCCGTGCTTCCCGTAAAATGCCTCGCCTGAACGGCGTTTTTGCGGAAAGCGCCGAGCACCTTTTCCTGATTGAAAAGCGCAATGTCGTCAATACGGCGAAATTCCGCCGCGAGTTCGTCTATACATTCGTTTACAAGCCTTTCGGCGCTTTGTCTGTCCATTTTACCCTTCAAGTATTCTATATTTTTGCCGTTTTTATAATAGTATGACCGGTTCCGCCCTGCGCCCGACGTTATCCGAATTGCCTCCGCAAGCCACCGGGAATACCGACGGCGAAGCCGGCAAACCGTGCGTATTCTGATGCCGGAAGCCGCCGAAATGCGGCAGACATTCATTTGTATGCGCGCAGTCTTTCCGACACATAGCGCGCCGCGCCGTCGAAATCTCCGACTTCGAAACTTTTTGCAAAGGCGTAACGCCTGAACCATGTAAGCTGGCGTTTGGCGTAATTGCGCGTATGTTTTTTGACGAGTTCGCGTACGGCGGAGCGTTCTGCGTCGCTCAGACGGATCTCTCCGTCCGAGATGCGGTCCGCATAAGGGGCAAATTCCTTATAGCCGATCGCCTGCATGCTTTGGACGGAAAAATCGGGGTTCAGCGCCGCGATCTCGCGCTCAAGTCCGCCCGCGAACATTGCGTCCGTACGGGCGTCTATCATTGCGTACAGCTTCTGCCTGTCCGACGGCTCGAAGCACACGGCGATGACGTCGGGTTCGGCGGTCCTGTCCGCGGAATCGGACATCTTTTTGCCGCACAACGCGACTTCGAGCGCGCGTATCACGCGCTTTTTGTCGTTGGGATGCAGCCTCGCCGCAGTAGCGGGATCCGCCTCCGCAAGCCTTGCGTATACGGCTTCGCCGCCTGATTTTTCGTAGTCGGCCTCGAGTTTTTCGCGCAGCGCGGCGTTTTTGTCCGTGTCCGAGAAACTCAGCGGATAAAACAGGCTCTCGAAGTAAAGCCCCGTACCGCCCGCGAATATCGGAAGTTTGCCCTCGGCGAGAGCCGCGATGCCTGCTGCCGCAGCTTCTTCGCGGTAACGCGCTACGGAAAATTCCTCGTCGTAGGCGGCGACGTCGATCATGGCGTGCGGCACTTCGCGGCGGCGCGCCGCGCTTTCCTTGGCGGTGCCCACGTCCAGTCCGCGGTAGATCTGCATGCTGTCCGCGGAAATTATCACGCCTCCGACTTCTTTTGCAAGCCTGAAGGCGAACTCCGATTTTCCGGAAGCGGTAGGTCCCATGACGAACACCGCATTCGGCGCGGAGAAAGGATTTGCCTGCGTCCGCGCGTTCATACTATCCTCAGAAACATCTTTTCGAAGTCGCGTCTGGTGAGCGCGACCACCGCGGGACGTCCGTGCGGACACTTCTGCGGCAGACTGCCTTTGTCGTCGATGAGATTTGAAAGGACATATTCGATCTGTCTGCGGGTGAGATGTTCGCCGCCTTTTATCGCGGCGCGGCAGGCGTCACGGCAGACGACATCTTTGAGAAGGTCGGATATCTTTACCTCGCCGTCGTCGAGCATGTGGGAGAACAGTTCCGCAAGAAAGCGGTTGAAGTCCATGCGTACGACGGGTTCCGGCACGGCGTACACGATGTAGCTTCCCGTCTTTTTCTCGATGATGAATCCCATTGCGTTGAGCGACGGCATTATCTTTTCGAAATACTCCTGCTCTTCGCCCGAAAGACGCAGTTTGTGCGGAACAAGCAGTGTCTGCGAATATTCGGACGCGAGCGAAGAGGAAAGTTTGTCGTAAAGGATACGTTCGTGCGCGGCGTGCTGGTCGATGATGTATACGACGTTCGCGCGTTCGACGATGAGATAGGTGTCGAACACCTGTCCGACGACCGTACCGTCGAAAAGACGGAACTTGTTGTTCAAACTATTCGCTAAATCCTCATCATCGGATTCGGTGCTTGCTATTATGAACGCATCGTCGGATCCCGAATGCGTACCGGCGGCAAAAGGTTCGATCTGGCTGTCGGCTGCGGCATTCCGCCTGTTGCCGCGGCGTACGCCGCCGGCGGTTCTGAGCGACGACAGGTCGAACGGCACGTCCGGAGCAAAGCCTGCGGACGCATACGGTTCGGGGGCTGCGGACGGAAAACTTCCGTATGCGGTATCGGTGTCGCGCGCGTAAAGCGAAGCGGTGTCGATCGCCGTTTGCTCGTAAGCGTCGTACGATGCGGCCGGCAAACCGCCGTCCCCGGCTTCCGGCATCCGGGAAAACCCGTGCGGTTCTCCGCCGAAAACGCTTTTGAGCGCGTCCTCAACCGCCCTGAACACCGCGCCGAATACCGCGTTTTTGTTGCGGAAACGCACTTCGGACTTGGCGGGATGCACATTGACGTCCACCTCGTCGAAAGGAACGACGACATCCAGCACATACATCGGATAGGTGCGCTTGACCAGATAATCGCGGTATGCCTTGTCCACTGCGGCGGAAACCGTATCGTTCTCCACCACGCGGCCGTTGACGATGACGGTCTGACGTGAACGCGTAGGCGCCGTATAGTTCACCTCCGACACGTATCCGCTCACTCTGACGCCGCTCGAAGAAACTCTTTCCACCGCTATGAAGCGCGAAAGATCGAGGTCGGGATACACTGCTGCGATCGCGTCGGCAAGCTCTCCGCCGGAATGCTCGATGATGCTGCCTTTTTCGCAGGCGTAGCTGATCCTGAGCGACGGATTGGCGAGCACGAGTTTCTCTACCGCGTCGGTGACGTAACGAAGCTCCGCAGACGCTTTTTTAAGGAATTTGAGGCGCGCCGGAGTGTTGAAAAAGAGGTTCTCCACCGTCACGGACGTACCCTTTGCACGGCTGTCGGCGCGCTCCTCGGCAACCGCGCCGCCTTCGAGTCTGATGAGATTGGCGCAATCCGAACCGTCGGCGCGCGACACGAGCGTTACTTCGCTGACGGAAGCTATGCTCGCAAGCGCTTCGCCGCGGAATCCCAGCGTCGCTATGGTATCAAGGTCTGCTATCTCGGCAAGTTTGCTTGTTGCGTGCGGAAGAAAAGCGGCGCGCATGTCCTCTTTGAGTATACCCGTACCGTTGTCGCTCACCGTAATGCGGCGTATGCCTCCTTCTTCCACGGTGACGGAAATATCCGTCGCGCCCGCGTCGATGCTGTTCTCGGTAAGTTCCTTCACGACGGATGCCGGCCGTTCCACCACCTCGCCGGCAGAGATCATGTTGAACACGCCGGGCTGAAGCACATTGATCTTTCCCATTTAGCCCTCCGCCTTCTTTTTCAGATCGTTGAGCACCGTAAGCGCCTGGAGCGGCGTAAGATTCTCCACGTCGATGTCCTTGAGTTCCTTTTCCACTTCGGATTCCTCTTTGTCGAAAAGACTTGTCTGCTGCACCGCTCTGCCGTTCGCGCCCGAAGCCAGCAGGATGCTGTTGGAGTCGCGGTCGCCGGCGCGGCGTTCCAGCTCCGTCATTATGCGGCGCGCACGCTCGATGACCGACTTTTTGACGCCGGCGAGCGAAGCCACTTCCACGCCGAAACTGCGCGGCGCGCTTCCCCTTGCGATCTTGTGCAGGAATACTATCCTGTCCCCCGTTTCGCTGACCAGCACGCGGTAGTTCTTGACTCCGCCGAAACTTTCCGCGTCGGTAAGCTCGTGGAAATGCGTGGCAAACAGCGTCTTGGCGCGGATCTCGGACGTGATGTATTCCAGCACCGCCCATGCGATGCTCAGCCCGTCATAGGTGGACGTGCCTCTGCCTATCTCGTCCAGCACGAGCAAAGAGGACGACGTGGCGTAATTCAGTATCGTCGCCACCTCTATCATCTCCACCATGAACGTGGACTGTCCGCCCGTGAGGTCGTCGCTTGCGCCTATACGGGTGAAGATCCTGTCCGTGAGCGTGATCTCCGCGCTCTTTGCCGGCACGAAGGAACCTATGTGCGCCATCAGAGTGATGAGCGCGACCTGCCGCATGTAAGTGCTCTTGCCCGCCATGTTCGGACCTGTCAGTATCATGGTGCGGTTGTCCCGACTGTCAAGAAGGGTGTCGTTGGGCACGTATGCGCCGTGTTCCATGAGCGTTTCTACAACGGGGTGTCTGCCGTCCCTGATGTTGATGGCTGCGACCTTTTTCCCGATCACCGGACGGACGTAATTTCCGCGTACCGCGACCGCCGCGAAAGACTGCAGCACGTCCAGCGCGGCTACGGCGCGCGCCGTTTTCTGAAGTTCGGCGAGTTTTGCGAGCGTCATGCTCTTCAGTTCGTCGAAGATCCTGTTCTCCAGCGCGGTCGCCTCCTCGTGGGCGGTGAGAATGCGGGTTTCTATCTCCTTGAGTTCGTCCGTGACGAACCGCTCCGCATTCACCAGCGTCTGCCTGCGCTGATAGCGGTACGGCACTTTGTCGAGCAGCGACTTGCTCACCTCTATATAGTAGCCGAATACGCGGTTGCTGTTTACTTTGAGCGTCTTTATCCCGGTGGCTTCCCTCTCGCGCTGCTCGAGGTTGGCAAGCCATGCCTGCGCGGTGGATTTGATGTCCCGGAGGGAATCCAGCTGCTCGTCGTAGCCTTTCGCCACGATATAGCCGTTGTCCTTATCCGAAGGATCGTCCTTGCGCGCAAGCGCGGCGTTGAGCACCGCCGCCACGTCCGGAAGCGGCTGAATGTCGGCAGCAATCCTCCTTACCAGCGGATCTTTCACTTCCGCGAGTGACTTTTTCAGCCCGGGAAGCACGTTGAGCGTGTCCGATACGGCGATGAGCGTCGCCGGAGTCGCCGAGCCGTAAGCCAGCCTGCCGGAAAGACGTTCCAGATCGCGGACGTCGGAGAGGAGCTCCGCCGCTTTCTCCCTTGCGGCGCGGTTTTGTGCAAGCGCGCCGACTGCGTCCAGACGCGCATTGATCTCCTTTTCGCCGCGCAGCGGTCTTTCTATCCACGCGCGGAGCATTCGCGCTCCCATCGCGGTGCGCGTTTTGTCCAGCACTCCGAGGAGCGACCCCGTCTTTTTCCCGTCGCGTGCGCGGGCGGTAAGTTCCAGATTGCGCCGCGTGGCGGCGTCCAGCAGCATGAATGAACTGTCGTGCAGATACGCGGGAGGACTCATCTGCGAAAGAGTGCGCTTCTGCGTCTGGGACAGATACTCGAACAGTCCTCCGGCGGCGCAAACCGCCAGCTCCTTGTCGTCACACTCGAAAGCCGCCAGCGATGCCACGTTGTAAGCCTCGCGCAGCTTCTTTTCCGCCGTCTTGTGATTGTAGGCGAAATCGTGGTAACAGCGCGGTCTGACGTCCGCGGAAGCGAAGTACGGCACACTGCGCCACACGGACTCGAACTCCGCGTTGCAGACGAATTCCGAAGGACTTGCGGACGATAGCACGTCGCTCAGCCGCGTGCGCCAGTCGTCACCTTTATATTCGTATACCGTAAGCTCCCCCGTGCTGATGTCCGTCCACGCAAGCCCGAACGCGTTGCCCGAAAGGCAGACGGAAGCGAGATAATTGGTGCTCTTCGCGTCCAGGATATCCTCCTCGATCACGGTGCCGGGAGTGACCACGCGCACCACGTCGCGTTCCAGCATCCCCTTTGAGGTTGCGGGGTCGGTGAGCTGTTCGCATATCGCCACGCGGTAGCCCGCATCGATAAGGCGGCGGATATAGTTGTCCACCGCGTGGTGGGGCACTCCGCACATGGGCGCGCGCCTGTCCTTCAGCCCGCATTCGCGTCCCGTGAGCACGAGATCTAGCACGCGCGAAGCGACCTCCGCGTCCTCGAAAAACATCTCGTAGAAGTCGCCGAGTCTGAAAAACAGCAGACAGTCGGGATAATTGGCCTTTATCTCGAAATATCTCTGCATCATCGGGGAAAGTTTGCTTACGTCGATTTCCATTCAATCCTCCGTGACTCCGAACAGCGACGCCGAACGCGCCTCGTTTATCCTTACCTTCACGAACTCTCCTATCCTCCCGGTATCGCCCGGAAAAGTCGCAAGTCTGCCGCTCTCCGTCCTGCCGCACAGCATGCCTTCGTGCTTGGGCGACACGTCCTCGGCGAGCACTTCGTACACGTTGCCGACATAATCCTCGGAAAGCTCCTTGGTGACGGCGTTCTGCAGTCTGATGAGTTCGCCTATGCGTCTGCGTTTAACCGCATACGGGATCTGCGGCATTTCCGCGGCGGGAGTGCCCTTCCGCGGCGAATACACGAATGTGAACGCATTGGAGAAGCGCACGCTGCGGACAAGATCCGTCGTGTCCGCAAAATCCTCTTCCGTTTCCGTAGGGAATCCCACCATGACGTCCGTGGTTATGCCGATGTCCGGCATGGCGGCGCGGAGTTTCTCCGTCAGCGCGAAGTACCGCTCTCTCGTATAACGGCGATTCATGTCCTTCAGCACCTTGTCCGAACCCGACTGTACGGGAAGATGGATGTTGGAACATATCTTGTCCGAGCACGCCATCGCGTCGATGACTCCGTCGGTGAGGTCTTTCGGGTGCGAGGTCATGAACCGCACGCGGAACTTCCCGTCTATGCGGTCTATCCCGCGGAGCAGCCGCTCGAAACTCTCCCCTCCCGAAAGATCGTGACCGTAAGAGTTGACGTTTTGTCCCAGCAGCGTGATCTCCTTGTATCCGCCGTCCACGCAGCGGCGCACCTCGTCGAGCACAGCGTCCATGGGACGCGAGAGTTCTCGTCCGCGGACGTAAGGCACTATGCAGTATGTGCAGAAATTGTTGCAGCCGTAGATGATGTTCACCCACGCGTTCGGAAAGCTCGTGCGCGTCACCGGAGTGCGCTCGTCGCGGTCGAGATAGTCGGGGGCGTACTCCGTGTCAAACGCGCGGTAACGCTTGTCCGAGCGCTTTTTCATCGCCGCCATCGCCTTTTTCACCTTCTCGATCTCGCCGGGAAGAGCGAATATGTTGCGCGTGCCGAGCACGATGTCCACATAAGGATAACGCTCCCTGATGACTTCCGCCGCGCCCTCCTGCTGCGTCATGCAGCCGCATACGGCGATAATAATGCCGGGATTCTTCTTTTTCTCCGCCTTTACGACTCCGATGTTGCCCAAAGCTCTCCGCTCCGCGTTGTCGCGGATGCAGCAGGTGTTGAAGACGATCACGTCCGCGCTTTCTCCGTCCGCGCATGCCGTGCCGCCCATACCTTCAAGGAGTCCCGCGATCTTCTCGGACTCGTGCACGTTCATCTGGCAGCCGTAGGTGACTATCTTGTAACGCATTTTGCTTCCTTTTCTTTCGATTGATGCCCGGACCGCCGTCACGCGCGGCTGTACGCGCCCGCACGGGCGCAATTCCGATTAAATCATTATACATAAAAACCGCCGAAAACACAATAATAATCGCAATGAAAAAAGGTCGGGAAAAATATGCCGGTGCCGCCGCCGGAGCGCCTCCCTCCGGGGACAAAATGACGGGCGGCGGCAAGAAAACCGGGCTTGGAAAAAAACTCCTGAAACTCACCGCCGTCGCCGTGACCGCGGTCGTCCTGCTGCTCGGCGCGGCTGCGCTCGGCGGATATATATGGTTCACGAAATGGGCTGACGGAGCCGAATTCGACGCCGCGCTGCTCCCCACCGCCACCGCCCTGCCGGTCGTCCTGGACATAAACGGTGAAAAACTCCCGTACGCCGCGGACAATTACGTCGATCCCTCCTCCGTGCCCGAACACGTCAAGGCGGCGTTCGTGGCTCTCGAGGACAAACGCTTCTATTCGCACAAAGGCTACGACCCGAAAGGCATAATCCGGGCGGTATTGCGCAACATCAAAGCCGGCAAAGCGGTCGAGGGCGCGTCCACCATCACCCAACAGCTGGTGAAAAACACGCACCTCAGCGCCGAACGCACCCTGTCGCGCAAACTCAAAGAGATCGCCATCGCCATGAAGATCGAGGAGAACTACTCCAAAGACGAGATACTCGCCATGTATCTCTCCGTCATATACTTCGGCGCGGGCGCATACGGCATCAACGAGGCGAGCCGCATCTATTTCGGCTGCGAACCCTGCGATCTTACGGTAGCTCAGGCGGCGACGCTTGCCGGCATACTGAAAAATCCCTCCCGTTATTCTCCCAAAAACAGCGTAGGACGCGCAACCGAAAGACGCAATCTCGTGCTGGACGTCATGTGCCGGGAGGGTTACATCACCGAAGCGGAGCGCGACGAGGCGAAAGCGGAGAAAATGCGCCTTGCAAAAGAGGGGGAAAAGGGGGAAAATTATGCGGAGCAGTACGTTGCGGCGGCGGTGCGCGAAGCGTGCGGGATGCTCGGCATCACGGAATACCGGCTCGGCAACTCCGGACTGGTCATCATGACCGCTTTCGACCCGGAAAAGCAGAAGATCCTCGCCGAAGAAACGCTCGACCGCTCCAACTACTCCGACGGCGGCGTAAACGGCTCCGCGGTGCTCCTCGACAACGCGACGGGAGAGATAGCGGCATACTTCGGCACACTCGGCTACGAGATATCGCGCCAGGCGGGCTCCGTCCTCAAACCGCTCGCCGTATACGCTCCCGCGCTCGACACGGGCGCGGTCACGCTCGCCACACCGTTGCGCGACGAAAAGACGGACTTCGGCGGATACTCACCCGACAATTTCGACGGCGTTTACTACGGCGACACCACGCCGCGCGAAGCCATCAAACGTTCTATGAACACGGCGGCGGTGAAAGTGCTCTCGTATGTGGGCACGGATGCCGCGCTCGGCTATCTGCGGAAACTGGGAGTGAAAGTTTCCGAAAAGGATTCCAACCTCGCTCTCGCGCTGGGGGCGACGGCGGAAGGGACCAATCCGCGCATTCTCGCAGGAGCTTACTCGGCGCTGGCGCGCGGCGGAAACTACGTCAAGCCGCACTTCGTAAGGGCGATAGTAAAGGACGGAGTCAAGACCGCCTCCCCGGACGTGCACGCGGAAAGAGTCTTTTCGCCCGAAACCGCGGCGCTCGTCACGGACTGCCTCGAAGATACGGCGAAGTCCGGTACGGCGCGCACGCTTTCATCGCTCAGTATTGCGGTCGCGGGCAAGACCGGCACGGTACAGCGCGACGGAGAATACAACACCGACGCATGGAGCGTGAGTTACACCTCGGAATATACTCTTGCCGTGTGGCACGGCGCGAAGAAAACGACCGAGCTGGGCGGCGGCCATCCCACCCGTCACGCCGCCGAGGTGTGGCGCAGAATATATGCGGGCGAAAAACCGCCCTCCTTCGAGCTTCCGCGTGGCGTGGTGCGCGAAAACGTGGACGTCTACTCGACTTTCAAAAACAAAAAAGCCACTCTCGCCTCGCCGTCCACCCCCAAAGAGTACGTCCGCTCCGAACTGTTCGCGGCAAAATTCCGCGCGGACGAGTACGGCTCGCGTTTCGACGCGCCAGTCCCGGTATTCTCGCTCGCGGCGGACGGCGGCGCCGTCACAGTCACGCTTACCGCGGAGCCTGCGTTCGACTATACCGTGCTTTGCTCCGACATGCTGGGCACGCGCATCGCAGGCACCGTTTCGGGACAGACAGGCGAATTCGTCCCCTCTTCGGCGGGCGTACGGCTCGAAAGACGCCGGACTTTCCCGTCCGGTTCCGGCGGATACGGCAATGCGGGCGGCTCCGCACGGAATGCCGTCGACGGAAAGGAAAGCCGGGACGGCACAAACGCGGAGCCGTGCAGGCTGTATCCCGACAAGACCGTTATTTTCACGCACGCGCCCTTCTCGTTCGGCGGCAAAGTGACCTACACCGTGCAAATGTCCGTCGCGGACGGTGACGGCGCGGTCATCGGCGCTCTCTCCAAAGACTGCTTCGTATCGCAGCCGCGAGACCGCATCCTGTAATCCGTCGGAGTTCCGTCCGTGGCGCACTGAGTCCGAGCGTACACCGACGCATGCAAAAAGCCCTGCTGGACTGCGGGACCATGCAGGGCTTTTTACGTAAAATTGACGTCCGGACGCGCATTGCGGAGCCGTTCAGCACTCCTCTACGGCGGCGAGCGCGCCGTTCACGAGCTCGTCAACGGGAAGCGGCGACTCCGCTTTCCGCACGGACGCGAGCGAAGGATGAATGACGGGAGATTTGGGCAGGAACACCGTGCAGCAGTCCTCGTACGGCTGTATCGAGGTGTCGTAAGTGCCTATCTTCTTGGCGATTGCCACAATTTCGTCCTTGTCCATGCCTATGAGCGGACGGAATACGGGGAGCGTCGCGGTATCCCCTGTGCACGTCATGCTTTCCACCGTCTGGGAAGCGACCTGTCCCAGGCTCTCTCCCGTGATGAGCGCGCCGCAGTCGTGCGCCTCCGCAAGACGGCACGCGATGCGCATCATGAATCTGCGCATTATCGTGATCATCATGTTAGCCGGGCAATTCTTGTGTATGGCAAGTTGTATATCCGTGAACGGCACGACGAAAAGACGTATCTCTCCGGCATATTTTTCGGCGATATCTCTCAGTTCCGCCACCTTTTCGCGCGCTTTGTCGGACGTGTACGGCGGAGAGGCAAAGTGCACGGCGAATATCTTCATGCCGCGTTTTGCCATCATGTACGCCGCCACCGGGGAATCTATGCCCCCGGACAGCAGCAGCATTCCGCGCCCGGAGCACCCGACGGGAAGTCCGCCCGCGCCGGGAATGACGTCCGTGTAGACGAGGGCGACGCCGTTTTCGCGCACGTCCACCCTGAAGTCGCAGTCATAGTCCGTAAGGTCAACCTTGTAGCGTCCGAGAGCGAGCACCGAACCGCCGAGCGCCGCCGCTATCTCGGCGGACGTCATGGGGATGCGCTTGTCGGCGCGCTTCACCGTCACGCGGAAACGCAGCTTCCCCTCCGCGTTTTCGGCGGCTTTTTTTGCGGCTTTCACCAGCGACTGCCTGATTTCGGGGAAATCCTCGTCCGCACGCACAGCCACTTTGTCGGCGACGGAAAGCGAATGTATGCCGAACACCCTTGTGAGCCGTCCGATCAGCTCTCCGCAGTCGTCGTCGGCAAAGTCCTCGACAAAATATCTGCCCTGCGAGCGCGAAAACGCGCACTTTACGCCTTTGAGAGCGCTTTTGATGTTGCGTATGAGCATGGATTCGAAATAGTCCCTGTTCTTTCCTTTCAGGAAAAGCTCTCCGAATCTTATCACGATCACTCTTTCCATAACCCGTTTCCTTTTGTTTTCTTTTGTCCGCGATGCCGCCGGAGCTACTTGCGTGCGTATTCGCGCAGTTTCACCGCCTCTTCCGCGGCTGCCTCCGCGACTTCTGCGGCTTGAGATATGTCGTTGAACTCCGACACGCTGAAGCGCACTATACCGTCGCGGTAATGCTCGTCCAGTCCGAGCAGCGTCTTGAACCTGCTCTCCCTGTGGGAGGAACACGCCGAGCCGACACCAACCAGAATGCCCCGTTTTTCAAGCGCGTGCAGGAGCACCTCTCCGCGCACTCCGCCGAATGCGACTGTGAGGATGTGGGGGGCGGAGCGCTCGGTATCCGTGATTATCCTGACTTCGGGGCACGCACTTTGCAATTCCGACTTTAACTGCTCTATAAAATTGCGTTTTTTAGAATAGTTTGCTTCGAAATCGCGCATGGTCTGCTCTGCTGCGAAGGCAAACGCTTCGACGGCAGGTCCGTTCTCCGTCCCGGAACGGAAGCCTTTCTCCTGCCCTCCGCCGTAGACAAGCGGCTTTACGGGCGCGCCCTTTGCGACATACAGCGCGCCGATACCCTTGGGACCGTGTATCTTGTGTGATGACACCGAGTAAAGATCGACGCCGAGATCGCGCAGATTGACCTTGATCTTGCCGAACGCCTGTACGCCGTCACTGTGGAAAACCGCCTTCGGGGCGACGCGTTTTGTCAGCGCCGCAAGTTTCTTTATGTCGTTCACAGCCCCCGTTTCGTTGCTGACGTGCATTACGGAAACGAGCGACACGTCGCGCGAAAGTAGCCCGGCGAACTTCTCCTCGTCCACGCCGCCGTCAGGTTTTATCGGAGCAAACACCACATCGAAACCCTGTTCTTTCAGCTGTTTTGCCGGGTTGATGACCGCGTCGTGCTCCCCTTCGCCCACTATGATACGGCTGCCTTTCGCCTTTCTCGTGCACATGAGCGCGGTGTTGTCCGCCTCCGTTCCGCCGGAAAGGAAGTACACATCTCCGTCGCCGGCTTTCAGCGCGGCGGACACCTTTTCTCTCGCCTCCTTTATGCGTCTGCTTTCGTCGGAGGCTTCCTTGTACAGCGCGGAGGCGTTGAACCATCTCTCCTCGCACGCCTGTGCCATCACTTTTATCGCGCCGTCGTACATTCTCGTGGTCGCGGCATTGTCAAGATATATCATTTCTCCTCCGTATGCGCGTCTGGTCGTTTTGCGCTTCCCGCGCGGAGCTTTTCGCTTATCAGCGCGGCCATATAGTCGTCGGGGGCAAACAACAGCCTGTAGATCTCGTCGCCGACGGCGAAAGTCATCGCTTTGATCTCCGGCATATTAGCGCCCGCGGCCGCAAGAAAGTCCCTTTCCGTCACTATGTCGTAGAATCCCGTGAAGGATCTGACGTCCGAGAGCGCTATTTCCAGCATTCTTCTGCCTCTGCCGGCTATGTTTGCGCGCGACACGACGAGTTTTGTCCCCGTGAAGGCGTACTCGTACTCTTTTGGTGAGGAATAAAACCTCTGCGTAAGCCATATTCCGCCGGCAAGCGCCACCGCGACCGCGAAAAACACCCAGTAACTGAAAAAGACCGCGACGGGTATCAGCCCCAGCCCCGCAAGCTGCAGCACCATGCCCAGGATCTGATCTCTCCGCGCGCCCTTTCTCAGGGCGACTTCTTCGCGCTGAACGTATATGTCGGTCATTTTACTTTGTAATAGTCCCCCTGTCTGACTTTTACGGCAAGTTTGCCGAAGGCGACTTCCGCTTCTCCCCGCGCGTTCACACCCTTAAGCTGTCCGCGCCTTGCGAGCGACTTCACCCACACGAAATCGCCCGGCTCAAGCGGCGTATCGTCAGGCTCGTCCTCGACGATGCTTTCGGTATCGTACTTGGCTGAGATGTTCTGCAGCTTGCGCTTCAATGCCCGCGCGGCGAAGATGTCCTTGTCCTCCACGCTATCCTTGGCAAGCAGCGACTTGAGCTGATCTATGATCTCGTCAGCTTCTTCCACCGAGTCCTCGATGAGCCGTTTGGTTTCGCGGCGTATGCTTTCGTCCAGTTTCTCGCGCTTTTCGGCGATGAGTTTCTTTTCGTTCTCCGCTTCCCTTAGCGCACTTGCGGCTTTTTCTCTGTCCAGCGACGCGTCGTACACGAGCTGTTCGGCGCGCCTGCGGGTCTGCTCCGCCGCGGAAAGCACGTTGTCGAACTGCCTTTTTTCGGCGGATATTCTCGTCCGCGCGTTTTCGATTATGCTCTTGTCAAGCCCCAGTCCCGAAGCGATGTCCAGCGCGTTGGACGTTCCGATCGCGCCCATGACCAGCCGGAACGTCGGGCGGAACGTTGCGGTATCGAATTCCATTGACGCCGCGACAACTCCTTTCGTCGTCAGGGCGTATTCCTTGAGATCGTTGAAGTGCGACGTGACGAGAAACTTCGCGCCCGTACGCATAACATAGTCCGATATACTCACGGCAAGCGCCGCGCCTTCGCCGGGATCCGTACCCGCACCCAGCTCGTCGAACAGCACAAGCGAATGCTCCGTGATCTTGCCGAGTATCTCTATGATGTTCCTTATATGCGCGGAGAATGTCGAAAGGCTCTGTTGGATGCTCTGTTCGTCGCCGATGTCGCTGTACACGCCGTCGAACACGGGCACTTTAGCGCCCTTTGCCGGCACATACATTCCGGACAGCGCCATACACACGAAAAGTCCCGTCATCTTGAGCGTCACGGTCTTTCCGCCGGTGTTCGGACCCGTGATGAGCAGCATCTTTTCCTCCGGCTTCATTCCGAGTGTAAGCGGAACAACCTTTTTAGCGTCGATCAGCGGATGCCTTCCCTCTTTGACGGACAGCTCTCCCTCCGCACTGAGTTCGGGGCGCACCGCCTTCATCTCGTGCGCAAGCTGTGCGCGCGCGAAGATCGCGTCCATCTCCACTATCACGGCGTAACTCGCCTGAAGTCTGTCGCTGTGCGCGCGGACGGAGATCGAGAAATTGCGCAGTATGCGCTCTATCTCCGCCTGTTCGTTGAGCTTCTCCGTCTTGAGCTCGTTGTTGAGCTCCACGATCTGCATGGGTTCGATGTACAGCGTCGCTCCGGACGCGGACTGATCGTGCACAAGACCGCTTATCGCCCCCTTGAACTCGCTCTTTACGGGAATGACGTATCTGTCGCCGCGCACCGTGACTATGCTGTCCTGCAGATATTTGTGATAGGCGGGCGATGTGACGAACAGCTGAAGTTTCGTCTTTACGTTGTCGCCGAGTTTCCTTATACGCAGACGTATCGCGCGCAGTTCGGGCGTGGCGTTGTCCGCCACCTCTGTTTCGGAGATGAAGGAGTCGAAGATGTCCTTCTCCAGCTCTTCGTCGGAATAAAGTCCCGCGATCATGCCGTGAAGTCCGGGTATGCCGGTGACTGCGGACACGGATTTCCGGAGCCGCCGCGCCACGCGCAGCGCCCTGCCCACGCGCAGTATCTCGGGAATGGACAGCACCGCGCCCTTCTCCGCTTTGAGGAGAGTTTCCTCTATGTCGTCCACGGCAAACGAGGGCGATACGGAGAATTCGAAGAGAGTCCTGTCGGCTTCCGCTGTCATGTCGAGAGCGAGCTCCGCCTCCGTGCGCACGCCGACGGGACGGAGCCCGCGGCATGCGGCTTTGCCGCCCTCGGACTGTGCGCGGGCGGCAAGCATTTCGAGAATTTTCCCGTATTCGAGCGTGTTAAGACTTTTGTCGTCAAACATATCTTTTCTGTTGCGTTTCCGCGGACGGAAACGGACGTTCCGCACGGACACGCGGCTTTCCGTCTTGTCGTCAGGCGCGGATCTTCGCCCCGAAAGCGCTTTCGAGTGCGGAAAGTATCTTCTGCATCTCGGCGGCGATCTCGTCGTCGGTGAGCGTGCGTTCGACGGAAGAGAAAGTGAAGCTCATAGCGACGCTCTTCATACCTTCTCCCACCTGCGCTCCGCGGTAGACGTCGAACACGTCGGAACCGGTGAGATGCTCCGCACCGGCGCTCTCCGCCGCGGCAATCATATCCCCGGCGTGCACGCCGTCCGCCACCACGACCGCGAGGTCGCGCTCGACGGGCGGATATTTGGAGAACGCCTTGAACCCGCATCCCCCCTTGCACACGCCGTACAGCGCGGCAAGATCCAGCTCAGCCGCATACATTCTGACGTCCGCGCCGTATTCCTCCGCGACGTCGGGATGGATCTCGCCCGCAAAGCCGACGTGCGTCCCGTCCGCGGAAATGTCCGCGCCCCTGCCGGGATGCAGGAAAGGCAGCCCGGACACACCGAACGCCGCTTTGACGTGCAACGCGTCGAAGAGTCCCTCTATCACGCCTTTGAGCGTGAAGAAATCCGCGTCCGCGCCGTACATGCCGATGACGAGTTTTTCCCTCTCTTCGGGCAGTTCGGTGAGAGGCAGGGAGTGCGGATGATAGGTCTTGGCTATCTCGAAAAGCGCCGCGCTCTTATTGAAATGCGCCGCGTTGTAGGCGAGCACTTCGAGCATGCTGTGCGTAAGTACCGTGCGCATGACGCTGAGAGCCTCGCCGAGAGGATTGACGAGTTCCACCCATTTGCGCAGGTCGCTGTCCGCGGGTATGCGGAGTTTGTCAGCAAACGTCGGAGAGGTAAATGAATAGGTGATGCACTCGCTGAGTCCCTCCGCGGCAAGCTCCTCCTTGACCTTGTTGCGGAACGCGATATCCGCGGGCACGCCGCCGCGCGTGAGTCCCGAATGCCTGAACAGCGTGGGCTTCACATGCGAGTAGCCGTACACCCTGATGAACTCTTCCGCAATGTCGTTCACTCCGTCGATGTCCGACCTCGCGTCGGGGACGTGCGCAACGAGCGTCCCGTCCTCTTTCTTCGACACGGGGATGCCCAGACGGGAGAGAATGTTCACGAGTTTCTTTTCGGGCACGGCGCAGCCGAGTATCCGCGCTATCTTCGCCGTCGTGAACGCGATGTCGCGCACTTCGGCGTAATCGACCTTGACGTCGATCAGTCCCTTGCCTATCTCGCCGCTGCCCGTTTCGTATATGAGCGTGAGAGCGCGCTTCAAACCGTACTCCTGCGAGGCGAAATCGATGCCCTTTTCGTAGCGCGCCGAACTGTCCGACCGCAGGTTGAGCGCGCGCGAAGTGCGGCGCACGCTGTCGCGGGCAAATTTGGCGGATTCGAAGATTATCGTGGAAGTGTCAGCCTGTATGCCGCTGTATTCACCGCCCATTATGCCCGCTACCGCAACGGGTTTTTCCGCGTCGCAGATCGCAAGCATGGAGGAAGTCATTTTGTTTTCCTTGCCGTCGAGAGTGACAATGCGCTCCCCTTCTTCGGCGTTCCTCACGACGATCCTGCCCCCCGCAAGATACCTCAGATCAAAGGCGTGCATGGGCTGTCCTATTTCCGTAAGGACGTAATTCGTGATGTCCACTATATTGTTAATGGGACGGATGCCCACCGCTCTCAGGCGTTTGCGCATCTTTTCGGGGGACGGGAATATCTTCACGTTCCGCACGCACGCCGCCATATACCTCGGACAAAGTTCGCGGTTCCTCACCTCAACGCCCACCGCGTCGCCGACGTCCGCGCCGGTCGCTTCGTAACGTATCTCCGGCTCGCGGCACTCCGTGCCGAGCGCCACCGCAACTTCTTTTGCGAGCTTGTATATGCTGTTGCAGTCGGGACGGTTGGCAGTCACGGAAACGTCGAGCACCACGTCGTCGAAACCGAGCGCGACAGCAGCGTCCTCGCCGAGAGGCGTGCCTTCGGGAAAACGCAGGATGTCGTCCTCTTTCTGTCCGTCGATGTCCGCGGCGGAGAGCCCTATCTCCTCCGGCCCACAGAACATACCCTCGGAGAGTACTCCCCTGAGTTCGCCGCGCTTTATCGCGTGTCCGTCCGCGAGCACCGCGCCGTCAAGCGCGACGGCGGTATATTCGCCGCCCTCGACGGGCACGTTGGTCACCACCTGTATGGTTTTGCCGCCGACGTCGACCTGTGTCACGCGCAGTCTGTCTGCGGCGGGATGTTTTTCGACGGACAAGATTTTGCACGTTTTTACAAGCGACGCTTTTTTCGCCTGATATTCTATCCCTTCCACCTCGAAGCCTATCGCCACGAGTTTTGCGGCGAGCTCTTCGGGCGTGACGTTTATATCCACATAATCTTTAAGCCATGAGATCGGTGCGAGCATTACTTTTCCACCTCCCCGTTGAATTGTCCGAGAAAACGGACGTCGTTCTCGTAGAACATCTTGATGTTGGGTATGCCGTATTTGATCATCGCTATGCGCTCAAGCCCCAGCCCGAATGCGAAACCGCTGTACTCCGAGCTGTCGATGCCGCACATATCCAGCACCGCGGGATTCACCACGCCGGCGCCGAGGATCTCCACCCAACCGGTGCCCTTGCACACGCGGCAGCCTTTTCCGCCGCAAATGGCGCACGTCACGTCCACCTCCACCGAAGGCTCCGTGAACGGGAAATATGACGGGCGCAGACGTATCTGCGTGTCTTTCGAGAACATCTGCTGCGCAAACGCCGTAAGGCACCCTTCGAGGTCGCCGAGAGTAATGTGCCTGTCGACCGCAAGCCCCTCTATCTGGTGGAAGATCGGGCTGTGCGACGCGTCGTCGTCGGAACGGTATACCCTGCCGGGAATGACGACGCGGATGGGAGGTTTGCGCGTGGTCATCATGCGCGCCTGCATGGGCGACGTGTGCGTGCGGAGGACGAACGAATCGTTGACATAAAAAGTGTCCTGCATATCGCGCGCAGGGTGATCCTTCGGGACGTTGAGCAGCTGGAAATTGTAGAGGTCGCTCTCTATCTCCGGACCTTCCGCCACCTCGAAACCCATGCCGAGGAACACCTTGACGATGTCCTCGCGCACTCTGGTGATCGGATGCAGCGTGCCGCGGACGGGCTTCCTGCCGGGGAGCGTCACGTCCACCGCTTCCGCCGCAAGACGCGCGTTCTTTTCGCGCTCGCGCGCGACGGCGGTCTTTGCGTCGAGCGCCGCTTCGATCTCCGCGCGTGCCGCGTTCAGCACTTTGCCCATCTCCGGGCGTTCTTCCTTGGAAAGCGCGCCGAGCCCCTTCATAAGCGCCGTCATCTCGCCGCTCTTGCCCAGATAACGCACGCGGACTTCGCCTAGCTCCTGCACCGTCTGCGCGGCTTCCGCCGCGGCAAGCGCCGCTTGTTTGATGCTGTCGATTTGTGCTTTCATGTAAACTCCGTATTGACCGCACGCGCGGTGCGCGCACGAAAATTTAACTTGAAATATAATACCAATATTTCGCGCGTACGTCAATCAAACGAAGCCTTCGGAGCGCCGAAATGTGCAATATCGCGCCTTTTTCGGCGGTTTTTCGTTTCAACGCCGCTCCGCCGGGCGGGAAGCGGCTCCGGCGCCGATCCGCGCAAAATTGCGAAAACGCAAAACGGGGACGCCTTCCGCGCATATAATGTCGCATGGACAAAAGCGCAAAAAGACTCAGACCGGGACTGCTGCGCATAGCGGTCGCACTGACGCTGTTCGTAGCCGCGTTCGTTTTCTGCACGGTCTATTTCCGCAACAACATCGTGCCGACCGTCATGGGAAGCGCGGTGGCGGAAGTGCGCGCAATGTGCACGAATGCAGTCAATCTCGCGGTGACGACGGTTGTCGGCGGCGGTCTGGAGTACGAGGATCTGTTCAGCGTCGTGCGCGACAGCGAGGACAACGTGGAGATGGTGCAGGCCAACTCGCCGGAGATCAACATGATCGCCCGCGAGATAGCCAACCTGGCACAGGCGAATCTGGACGAACTGGGGCTCAGGGAGATATCCATCCCCATAGGCACCTTCACGGGACTTGCCCTGCTCATGGGAATAGGTCCGGACGTGACCATCAGCGTCATGCCCATAGGCTCCGCGCTGTGCGATTTCGTGAGCTATTTCACCGCGGCGGGCATCAACCAGACTCTGCACAAGATATACATCGACGTCCATGCCGTGGTCAACATCATCACGCCGATAGACGAACCTACCATAACGGTAAAAGCGGAGGTGCTGGTGGCGGAAAATCTGATCGTAGGCGACGTGCCGCAGTTCTATTTCGGCGGCGCGGTGGAAAACGGCGGATTTCTGGATCTCACGCCGTAAAATACCCCGGCAGAAACCGCATATTTCAGCCGGGGATAATACTTGTGTCCGACAATCAACCGGAGAATGAGGGATATTGATTCGCCTTTACACTTTCTTGCTGTGCGAACGGAAAACGAGGGCGAAAACGAAGCCGAAAAGTATCACCGCCGAAACGCCCGGCGCGGCTGCCCTGAGCCCTCCGCTTACCGCGCCGAGAAGTCCGCCCTCTTTCGCGCCCTGCATCGCGCCTTTTGCAAGACTGCTCCCGAAACCCGTTATGGGTATGGTCACGCCTGCGGAGGCGAATTCCTTCATGTAAGCGAACGCTCCCGCGACTTCGAGGACGAGCCCCAGCAGCATAAAAGTGACCAGAATGCGCGCGGAGGACATCTTCGTCTTGTTGATGAGCAGCTGACCGAGCGCGCACAGCGCGCCGCCCGCCGCGAACACTTTAAGATAAGTCAGGAATATCTCCATTTCTTCTCCTTTTCACACCGTACGGCAGATTTTGCCCCGCCGGCACACTCTTAAATACGCACTATGCTGCGATATTACACGAAGTATTCTAATTTTCGGAATTTTCGAGAATACTTGCGCATTATGCCTTTCCGCATTCTGCTCTGCCGCGTCGGCTACAGCTCCTCGCACTCCGCGACAAACGCATGGCTGACGCCGGGTATGCTTTCCTTTTGCAGCGGCGTATCCTTGTTGAGAAGCGCGCCCGTCGCAAGCACGAGCACCTTCTTCAGTTCGCCGCGCTCCATGCGCTTTACTATGCTGCCGTTGAACACCGTATTTACGCATCCCGCGCCCGATCCGCCCTGAAACGTCTCCTGTTCCGGCTTGTAATAGTCGGCGCCGCAGTCGTAATAGTTGTCAAGGCGCACGCCTTCCCTTGCGAGGATGTATTCGAACGCCTGTTTGCCGAATCTGCCCAGATCGCCCGTGAATATGGCGTCGTAGTCACCGGGCGAAGCGCCCGTATCTTCGAGATGGGCGAGAAACGTGTCCGCCGCGGCAGGCGCCATCGCTCCGCCCATGTTGCTCTCGTCGGTCAGTCCGAAGTCCACCACCTTGCCGAAAGTGCCGCCCGTGATCTTCACGACGTGCGTGCGGCGGTATGACGGATCGCATTGAGGCTCTATGAGACTGTCCGGACGGCATATGCGCAGTATCTTGCGTTTCACGGCGCCGAACAGCTTCTCGCCTCCGTGCGCGAAAGGATTTTCGTCTTTGTCGCGCGCCCCGCGCCGCTTTTGTCTTTCGTCCTCTTCCTCCGCGCTTTTGAGGCAGCTTTCGCGGATCTCGTTCATCTTTTCCGCGAAGTTTTCGCGGTTTTCCGCGTCTTTTTCCGCTTCGGGACGCTCCCCGCTCAGCACCGAGCACCCGGCTCCCGTCACCGTCCATTGCGATGTGGGAGTACGCTGATTCCCAAGCTCCAGCGGATAGCGGTACTGCCGCTCCGCGGAAGCGAAGTGGCTGGATGTGGAGCAAGTCACCGTCTTTACCGCTCCGCCGTCTATCAGCGCGGCGGCGAGCAGCACCCCCTCGCTGAATGTCGAACAAGCGTTGTACAGTCCCGCGAAAGGCACCTTAAAGTAACGCATGGCGAGGCTGGACGCGCTGATCTCGTTGAGCAGATCGCCGGCGAGCATGAGGTCTATGCCGTCAAAGTCCAGCCCTGCGAGGCAAATCGCACCTCTTATCGCCTCTCTGTGCATTTTGCTTTCCGCCTTTTCGTAGGATTTTTCACCCCAGAGGTCGTCGCGGAGCACGGTATCGAAGCATTCTCCGAAATTGCCGTCCCCCTCCTTCGGCCCCACGATCGTATACGACGAGCGCAGATACACCGGCTTTTTTGCCAAGAAACTTTGTCTGCCTTCTTTCATTCCCCGACCTCCGCGCCGCGCGTCATACGAAAAGCGAAATCACGCCTACAATTATCCCCGCCACTACGCCGAACACGATTATAGGTCCCGCTATCACGAACATTTTGGCGCATATGCCGAAGAACACGCCCTCCCGGTTGTATTCGAGCGCGGGCGATACGACGGAATTGGCAAATCCTGTGATGGGAATGATCGAACCTCCGCCGGCGAAATGACCGAGTTTGTCATACACGCCGATCGCGGTAAAGAACGAACCGAAGAATATCATTACAACGGTAGTCCAGCTTCCGACGTCGTCTGCGGACATATCGGGGAAAAGGACGCTGATGACGTCGCCCACCGCCTGTCCGATGCAGCATATCAGTCCGCCCACAAGGAACGCCGCCGCAAGCGAACGAAACATCGGCGACTTCGGCGCGCTTTTCCCCACGTATTCGCGGTATTCCGCCTTGTCTATCATTGCTTTTCTCCTTTCCGCACCGCAGGGCGCACGGCCTCGTCGGGAGCGTCGCACCCGTAGAATATTTCGTCGGTTTCGGGATTTTCGGTATAAAAAACGTCCACAAACTAAGTGTGGACAAAACAGGCGTTATTATGCGCAGGTGCGTTCATCACTCCATTTTCTCGCGCATCTTCCTGAGTATTTTGCTCTCCAGTCTGCTCACCTGCACCTGCGATACGCCGAGTTCGGCGGCCACTTCGCTCTGCGTTTTGTCGCGGAAATAGCGCAGAATGATTATTTTCTTCTCCCTTTCGGGGAGATTTTTGATGCTGTCGCGCAGCATCAGCCCGTCGATGTCCTCTTCGGGCGCTTCGGCTCCTACCAGTCTGTCGCCCAGCGGCGTCCCGTCCTCGTCGCCCGACTCGTTGAGCGATACCACAAAGCGCCCGGTATCCAGCGCGAACACCACGTCGCCTGCTTCGCAGCCGAATTTTTCGGCAAGCTCGTCCACGGTGGGTTCGGGACGGTTGTTTTTCAGCTGTTCGTCGGTGTACGCCGCGATCTTCTGCGCAAGCGCCTTCGCCCAGCGCGAAACTTTCACCGCGCCGTCGTCGCGTAAAAAGCGTTTGATCTCACCCGTGATCATAGGCACGGCATAGGTCGAAAACCGTACGCCGAACGACTCGTCGAATCCGGACACCGCCTTGAGAAATCCCATTGCCCCCAACTGCATCAGATCGTCGTACTCCAGCCTGCCTTTGAATCGTTTGACAACGGACTTGATGAGCGGCAGATTTTCTTTCACCAGGAGCTCTTTAGCCGCCTCCTCGCCGGATTTGGCGCGGCAGATCAGTCCGAGCGTTTCCTCATGACTCAACATTTCTGCCGATCCTTTTGCGCATGACGACGGTCGTTCCTTTTCCCGGAGCGGATTCCACCGCGGTTTCGTCCATAAAGGTTTCTATTATGGTGAAGCCCATTCCGCTGCGCTCTTCTTCGGGCTTGGTGGTGAAAAACGGCTCCCGCGCCGCCGCGACGTCGTCTATCCCGCGCCCGAAATCGCGCACGCTGACCGTAAGAGTGTTGCTGTCGTCGATATCCGCGCATATCTCGATGAGATTGTCCCCGCTCTCGCGCTCGTAGGCGTGTACGACGGCGTTCGTCACCGCTTCGCTCACGGCGGTCTTTATGTCGTTGATCTCGCTGAGAGTGGGCGAACACTCCACCGCAAACCCGGCGACCGCGTTGCGCGCGAAACTCTCGTTCTTCCCGTATGCCGGGATCTGCATTTTCATGTGATTTCCTGTCTTCATTTCACCTTCTCCACCACGGAATACACTCCGCTCGCGCGGAACACCTTGTCCACCTGCGGCGGAACGTCCTTGAGCCGCAAAACACCGCCTGCGGCGCTCAGTTTTTTGTATCTGCCCAGGATCAGCCCCAGCCCTGTGCTGTCCACGAAAGACACGCCCTTCAGGTCGAACACGACCTCATGAGGCGCGGACTGAGCTATAGCGGAATCTATTTCCGTCCTCAGCGTCCGGCACGCGAATTCGTCTATGTCGCCGTGAAAAGCGAAGGTCAGCTTGCCGCGCTCTTTTCTGCATTCGATACCCATATTGCCTCCTCCGACAATCCTACCTCAGCGGCATGCGCGCATTTTGAGAGGTTTTGCCGCGTTATTTTCTTCCGTGCCGCATTTTGTCAATAAAATCTCGCAAAATTCATCGCAAAAAAGTTGACATTCTTTCCCCCGTATTGTATATTGTCATAGTCACGAATCGTTCCGGCTCACGGGGTGTGGCGCAGCTTGGTAGCGCACATGGTTTGGGACCATGGGGTCGGAAGTTCGAATCTTCTCACCCCGACCAAATCTCGTGACGAAGGGATAATCCCCGGATGAGGGCCTTTAGCTCAGTTGGTTAGAGCGGTCGGCTCATAACCGATTGGTCCGCGGTTCGAGTCCGTGAAGGCCCACCATAATACGGTCCGGTAGTACAGTTGGTTAGTACGCCAGCCTGTCACGCTGGAGGTCGAGGGTTCGAGCCCCTTCCGGATCGCCAAAGGTCGAGTGGCAGTGACGAGGTCACTGCCACTTCCCTAGACCGTCCTGCCTCGGTAGCTCAGCTGGTAGAGCAAGGGACTGAAAATCCCTGTGTCGGTGGTTCAAGTCCGCCCCGAGGCACCACCCTAAACTGCCGGTGTAGTCAGGATCGCACCGCACCTCATCACATGCTGGTGTAGCTCAATAGGCAGAGCAGCTGATTTGTAATCAGCAGGTTGATGGTTCGATTCCGTTCACCAGCTCCAAAACCCTTCCCCACCAACACATTGTGGGGCAACAATCGGGGTCCCCGCGGAATTTCCGAAGGAAATTATGTGGGGCAACAATCGGGGTCCCCGTCAAATTTCGGAACGAAATTTTACGGGGTATCGCAAGGGAGGATTCCCGAGTGGCCAAAGGGAGCAGACTGTAAATCTGTTGTCGATGACTTCGGTGGTTCGAATCCACCTCCTCCCACCAGGAAAACCGCACTTTTCAGTGCGGTTTTCTCATGGCGGCGGAGGATGGATTCTCACCCGATGCTGACGCGGTTTTTCTGCCTGCATGAACTTCGCATGCAGATCAGATGCAGAAAAAACCGCTATTCCGTCGAAGGCACTGCTGCTAAGCAGTGCCTTTCTCCTTACGAATCCATCTCCTCCCACCAACAAAAGCCCAATCCGCTTGTCGGGTTGGGCTTTTGTTTGAGGGAGGAGATATTAAATGACGAACCACTCCGCGCCTAACGTCATTAATGGCAAGCCTGGCTTATTTTGTATCTCACGATGGCTTAAAAACGAATGCAACTTATGCGCGGTTGGTTCGGCGGCTTGCGCAGCAAGACGCTTTCGCCCTTCTCTACAGCTTGTCACGCTACGTACAGCACTCAAAAACGTGTCCAATATCGATACTTCGCCCTTATGGCGAACACACATCTCCTCCCGCGCATTCACTAAATTTAATTTGCATTGGAAAATTACTGATATATAAATCGGGGTCCCCACCGAAAGCATTTTCGGTGGGGCAAACATTCTCACCCGATGCTGACGCGGTTTTCTGCCTGCATGAACTTCGCATGCAGATCAGATGCAGAAAAACCGCTATTCCGTCGAAGGCACTGCTGCTAAGCAGTGCCTTTCTCCTTACGAATCCGGCTCATTCCGTCAACAAAATTAAAGTTACAGCCGTATTCCCAGCTCAAACGCCAAAGAAAGATACCTGCCGCCGGCATTTCGCCCGTACAATGTAAGATCGCGCATATCATATTCCTCACAATCAAGGTTGTCCGCCCCGAACAGAAACTGAACAAAAGGTATATTCCTAAAACGCGCGACCGCGATCGAGGCGGCGCATTCCATATCCACGCCGAGGCACCCCTGCGCTTTTCGTTTCTCGATCAAATTAGGAGTTTCCCGGTAGATGGCGTCGCTTGTCCAAACCTTGCCCTTGACAAAGGGAACTCCGTATTCGGAGAAAAAATTCTCCGCAATTTCCAGACATGCGCTGTCGGCGGCGATCTCCTCGCTGTGCGGAAAGTAGTATTGACTTGTCCCCTCATCCCTGACTGCCGATGACGGTAATATGATCTTACCTTGCGTCGCGGTTTCGTTCAGCACGCCGCAACAGCCGAATTGCACTATCTTTTGTGCTCCCATAGCTATTATCTCTTCCAGACCGGCGGCGCAGGCAGGCGCACCTACCCTTGAAACGAACAACGCGATCGCACCGCCTTTATATTCCGTCCTATAGACGGGCAAAGAGCCGTTCGCCGTGTATATCCGCGCTATTTCCGGCGGCTTGCACACTTTGACGTAATCCTCGACTATATCTGCCGAAAACGTGGCTACTGCTGTCTCAGGGAAACCGGGTATGCGCTCCACCGTGTCGACCGGATTAACAAAGGCATGCCGCGCTTCGTCGAAATCGCTGAAATACATTGGCATACATCACACCTCCCCGTCCGGCAGCAACAACGTCTTTATCATGGAAACGATATGTTCGGGCGTGCGTTCGCCTACCGGCATGAGAGTGCTGTACATCCTTACCCCCTGATAAGCAAACACGATCAAATCGAAAACCGCGCCGACGTCAACGTTTTTGAATTCTTTACGGGCAATCCCGTACTCCAACAACTGCTTCCACATCAAATAGGATTTTTGGTATTGCAGATACAACGCATTCTCCTGCTTTGCGGTGACAGAACTGAAAAATTCGTATATCGCAACGCTCAGCGAACCGCGGGCATCCGCCATTTCCTTCTTGTAGCGTTCAAGCACCTGCAACAGGATAACTTTTGCGGACACACCCTGCGCTATTTTCTCGCAAAACTCGTTTTTTTGCGCGTTCATAAGATCGTCGACTATTTCCGAAAATATCTGCCTGGTGCTTTCGTAATGTAAATAAAGCCCTCCGCGGCTAAGTCGCGCCGCCTCGCAGACGTCTTTCATCGTCACGTCCTTGAAACCCCTTTCGGCAAACAACCGCATAGCTTGGTTTTTGATGCGCTGCTTCGTCAAATCGCCTTTTCTGCCCATTGGAACATCCTTCCAATTTTGTTTGCGACACGTATGTCGTTTATATTATACGACACGCGTGTCGGAAATTCAAGCATTATCATCAACTTGTTCCGCGCTTCGGATAATTGTTAAAAGTTCAAAAAACGCACCACCGGTGCGATTTTTGTCAAATGAAATCTTTTCAAACGGCTTAATTCGGAAAAACTGACAACTGTCGCGCAAAACGTGCCGTGATAAGCGGCTAAACCGTGAAGTGCCCGCTTTCTTAAAGACGGTTTTTTACTGCCCGGAGCGCATGTTCGCAAAAGCAGACCGTAAAGCGGCGACTGCTTCGTCAGGCGCGCTGTCGGGAACGGAAAGGACTGCGCGCTCCATGGGACAGATGTCCGTTCCGGCGCGGTTGATGATCCCGTCTGTCAATGTAGCGCATGAACACGGCACGCCGTGTACGGCGAAAAGCGTCGCCGCGCCTTTGCTCATCACTCCCGCGTAGACTTCTTTCACGCCGCACGACACCATGACGAACGCCGCCGCTCTGCCGACTATCTTGTCCGCGACGGACGCACCGTCAAGCAGTTCTTTGTTGCTTTCGGCAATACCAAGCAGAGCCTTAATGCCGCTTTCGGAAAAGCGGGAAACGCTGCCGTCCTTCACGACGGCGAGGTTGCAGTCATCTGCCAGCATTGATTTTGCCTTTTCAAGATCGGTCATATCTTCATTCTCCACACCTTTTATGTCGCCGGCACGACAGCGAACCGCCACACTTCAAACACTTGTGCGCTCATGCACGGAGCCGCCGCATATGGCTGCCTGCTGCGCCGAAACGGCGATAAACCGCTCTGTTATTTTGCAGCAAGAACGTAGCTCTCGTCAAGTAGGCGGCATATCTCGTCGTCCGGGACGGAACCGTCGAGCAGCACTGTGAACCAATGCTTTTTGTTCATGTGGTAGCCGGGGAAAAACCTTTCTCCGTCCGGGATACGCGCCACGAATTCCGGCTTTCCCCTGAGGTCCAGCACTTCATGCACGCCGCCGTCGGCAAGCCCTAGCCTGTCCGCGCGCACCGTCGGGGGCGTGAGCGCACCGTAGGGCAGCTTTGCGGCTATGCTTGTCCGCAGCTCTCTTCAAGCGGCGGAAGAGCTTTTTCCTTCTTCTTTTCCATGAGGCGGCAGACTATGCACGCCGCGAGCATACACACCGGGAAGATGACCGCGACGAGTATGCCGGCTTTGAGATCGTCGCCGAAAGCGTCGGACACCATGCCGACCAAAGTCGGGCCTGCCGTACACCCCAAGTCGCCGGCGAGCGCGAGCAAGGCAAACATCGCGGTCCCGCCCGTCGGGATATTTTTCGCCGCGACGCTGAAAGTACCCGGCCACATCAGCGCGCACGAAGCGCCGCAGAGCGCCACCCCGGCAAGCGAAACGCCGGCATTGGGCACAAGCGTCACCAAAAGATATGCCGCTATACCCACCACGGCGGACGCGCCTATCAGCGACGACGTGCGGAAGCGTTTGCCGAGGGGAATACACCCCACTCTCACCGCGCCCATTACGACCGCAAACAGGCACGGACCGACAAGATCTCCCACCGTTTTGCTGACTCCGAGTCCGCTCTCCGCAAATGCGGACGCCCATTGCGCGACGGCAAGTTCGCCTGCCCCTGCGCAGAACATCATGACCAGCAACACCCAGAACATGCCGTTGCGGAAGAGAGGCAAAATGCGCGAATGCGTCTTTTCCGTCTTTTCGACGGGGATGGGCACGAGCGCGAAAAGTACCGCGTTGAGAAACGGTATTGCCGCCCATATGCACGCCATAATGTCCCAGAACTCTATCCCCGCCAGCGAAAACACGAGCGTGGACAGCCCTATCACCGCCACACAGCCCCAGCAATAGAAGGAATGCAACAGGTTCATCGTGCCGGCTTTGTTGCGCGTGGGACAGCTCTCGACAAGCGGACTGAGCATGACTTCCACCACGCCGCCGCCTACGGAATACACGATCACGGCAATCAGAAGCCCGGCGAAATGGTTGTTCATCGCGGCAGGGAGCGTGCCCATGAGCACGAATCCGGTGCACATCAGCATATGCGCGCCTATGCCCGCGGCGCGGTAACCTATCCTGTCTACGAGCTTCGCGCTCATGAGGTCGATAAGCAGCTGTACGCCGAAATTGACCGTGACAAGCAGCGTTATCTCGGAAAGCGGTATGCCGAATTCGCTCTGAAATGTCAGAAAAAGCAGCGGCGCGAAGTTGTTGACTATTGCCTGGCAGATATATCCGGTAAAACACGCGGCAAGCGTGAATTTTGTACTCTTCAGTGCGGAAGCGCGCATACTGTATACCTCCGTAATAAGATAACATCATGCGGCGTTGCACGCAATTGTTTGCAGGGTATAAAAGAGGATTTTGAGCTAAAATCCGCACACGGTTGAAGAAGAACGCGGAAGGGGTTATAATGTCGTCGTTATGGAAAGCGAAGTCATCCTCACCACCGAACGGCTGCGGCTGAGAAAGCTCACGCCCGACGACCTCCCTTTGCTCGAAAAGAGCCTGTGCGACGCGCGCGTGATGTATGCCTATGAGCACGGGTTTTCCCGCGATGAGGCGATGGAGTGGCTGGGGCGGCAGCTCTCGCGCTACTCTTCCGACGGGTGCGGACTTTGGGGCGTCGAACGCCTGTCCGACGGCGCATTCCTCGGACAATGCGGCATCACTATGCAGCCGCTTTACGACACTCTCGTCCCGGAGATAGGCTATGTGTTCGACGACGAATACTGGGGCTTCGGCTACGCGACGGAAGCGGCAAAAGCGTGCAAAAAGTACGGCTTCGAGGTCATGGACGCCGCGGAACTCTTCTCGATCATCCGCGGGAACAATCTGCCCTCTATCAGAGTCGCCGAGCGCAACGGCATGACTCCGCGCGGCACGATCACCAAACACTACTACAACACCGTCATGCCCCACATCGTCTACTCCGTCACCCGCGGCGAATACGGCGCATAAACAAACCGCGCTCCGCCGTTTTAGCGGAGCGCGATTGTGTTTTGCGATTTTGCGCGCTTATTGCCGTTTTATCCGCCCCGCGCGCAAAGGCGCAACCGCGCGCAGGCAAATGCAACGCCGCCATTTTCGGGCGGCGTTTGTGAAGTTAAGCGCGTGTTGCAACGCGGCGGCGTACTTCTCGTACGTAAGAGGTCTGAATATGGGGGGGCTGACAAAGCAGATCGCCAATCTGCCCCATCACGAAATCAAAGATTTTGTGATGGGGACCCCGAAAATTTACCCCACAAAATTTCCTCGGAAATTGTTGCGGGGATCCCGAAGAATACCCCACCGAAAATGCTTTCGGCGGGGACCCCGAAAATTGGTTTTATGGTGCTGAGCAGGCAATATTCGGATGAAGAACGCGAAAGGCACATCAATCGCGGACGCGCGGCGTACTTTCCCGTACGTAAGCGGTCGCGTTGATGTGCCTGACAAAGTTATTCGCTAAATAGCGCGCCCTCAGTCCCGGCGCATGGCGTAGTGGGTATAGCCATGGAACATCGCCGTTTCGCAGACGCGGAAACCCATGTGTTCGTAAATGCGGACGTTCTTGTCGTCGTGGGTTTCCAGGTAGACGGGCATGTCGCCGCAGAGCTCGTCGGTCATGAGGCGGAGTCTGCCCTGTCCGCGCGCCTCGGGGGCTACGCCGATGTTCTTGATGTAGCAGTCGCGGTCGGGATCGTAATACTTCTCCGCGATCTTTTCAGCAAAGCGTATATACTCGCCTGCCAGCCTGACGGCTTTGATACCCGCGGACGAGAGGAAAGACAGCGCAAAGACGGGGTTGAGGAACTGAAGTTTCGCATCGCGGTCCTTGTCACCGGGACATTTGACGGCGGCGACGGAAAGGAAATCGTCGCTCACCCAGGTGTATTCCTGCGAGGCGTATATCTCGTAACGGAAGAACGCTTCAATGCCGCGCGCGAGCCGCTTTTCGTCCGGGAAAAACAGCCTGTACGCTTCATAATCCGCGAAAATGTCCGTGAGAAGCCGGCACACTTTCCCTATTTCGCTCGGTTTGATCTTTCTCATACACTCTCCTGTGCGCCTGCCGGGCGGCAGTATGCGCGTCCGCTTGCCGCGCGGACGGCGCGGACAATTTGCCGTTTTCGTCCGACACGCAATATCCTAGCATAATGCCGTGCGCTTGGCAAGAGGGATAAGGCGTTAAAAACTTCGCAAAACACCTCAACTCTTGATTTTTTGCGAATAGTTTGTTAAAATATTGCCGATAAACAATGTGTCGTCGCGCCCATCCGGCGCGATGAAGATATGCGGCTGTGCTCCGCGGACCGAGGTCTGCCGCCGTGCCGCAAGGAGAAGATATGGCGGACTATTTTAAGGAACGCGAACGCGACGTAAATCTGCGCCTCAGGGAGATACGCGACACTCTGCCTGAATTCTGCGACGAGTTTTTCGTGGGAGTCGAGCCGCAGACCACTCCGCTTACGCGGCTGGGATATGCGTACGATCTGCGCATATTTTTCGACTATCTGGTGAAGCGGGTGCGCCCTTTCAAGGGGATGTCCGCAGACGAGCTGACTCTCGCCGACATGGAAAAGATCACCGTAACGCACCTGGAAAACTATATGGAGTATCTCACGCTCTACGAGTTCGACGGCAAGGAATGCGGCAACGGCGACCGCGGAAAAGCGCGCAAGATCTCGACCGTGCGCAGCTTTTTCAAATACTTTTTCAACAAAGACAAACTCAGCGTCAACGTCGCCGCCAAGATCTCGCTGCCCAAACAGCGCGAAAAGGAGATAATCCGCCTGGAAAGGCATGAGATAGAGAAGATCCTCAACGCCGCCGAGGACGGCGAAGGCATGAGCGCGCACCAGCGTAAGATATTGCTCAACACGCGCGCACGCGACGTGGCGATACTCTCCCTGCTGCTGGGCACAGGCATACGAGTGAGCGAATGCGTGGGGCTGAACGTAAAGGACATAGATTTCGACTCCAACGCCTTCACCGTCACCCGCAAGGGCGGCAGCCGCGCCATACTCTACTTCAACGAGGACGTCAAGGAAGCTCTCGAATACTACATCGAAGGCGAACGCAAGGCGCTGATATCCCGCACGCAGAAACTCGAAGTCGGCGACACGGACGCACTCTTTCTCTCCCTGCAGGTCAGGCGGATATGCGTGCGCGCGGTGGAGAATCTGGTCAAAAAATATGCCGCGGTCGCCGCGCCGCTCAAAAAGATCTCCCCTCACAAACTGCGCAGCACCTATGGCACCAACCTCTACCGCGCGACGGGCGACATATACATGGTGGCGGACGTACTCGGCCACCGCGACGTCAACACCACCAAAAAACACTACGCCGCCATCGAGCAGGACCACCGCCGCGCCGCGGCGAAAGCCGTCACTTTGCGGAGCGGGGACGACTGAGCGGTAAAAGCGCGTCGAAAGTGCTCTTTTTTCGTCGATTTTCAAGGCAGACTATTATAAAATATTGACTTAATTATAATAGTCTGCTATTATTTTATTAATTAAAGCGGGAGCATGATTATGGACATTTCATCCGTCAACAGCGATCTCATCCGCGGCAACGTAACCACTATCATTTTAGGCTCTCTCTGGAACAGGGACCGCTACGGCTACGACATTCTGAAAGAGATCGAAACCAAGAGCGAAGGTCAATACAAACTCAAACAGCCCACCCTTTACAACCAGCTCAAAAGGCTGGAAAAACAAGGGCTGATCTCCTCCTACGACGGCGATCCTGACGACACCGGCGGCGGCAGACGGCGTTACTACTCTCTCACCGCCGAAGGCAGGAGCTTCCTTGAGAAGGAGCGCTCCGAGTACGAGTATTCGCGCACCATTCTCGACAAGCTCGTGTCCGCAAGACAATTCGACTTCGACACCACTCCGGCTCCATTCAACACCGACGATCTGCGCCCTTACACCAAGAAGGACAATTCCGACAAGGCGAAGGTCGTCTACCGCGAAAAGGAAAAGGTGGTGCTCGTCGAAAAAAAGATCTACATAGACGCGGACGGCAACGAGATCTCCGAAGAAGAAGCGCAGCGGCTCGCGGCGGAAGGCGGCACGCGCGCGGTTTCGCAGGAAGAATACGATCGCATCCAGGCTGAGAAGCAGGCGGAAATAGAGCGTATCGAAGCGGAGAAACAGGCGGAACTCGAACGCATCGAGGCGGAAAAAGCCGCCGAACTCGAACGCGCCGAAGAAGAAAAACAAGCCGAAATAGCACGGCTCGAAGAAGAAAAGAGAGCCGAACTCGAACGTCTTGCCGAAGAGGCGCGCGCCGAGCGCGAAAGACTGGAGGCCGAAAAGGCTGCCGAGCTCGAACGCATCGAAACGGAAAGACAGGCGGAACTCGAAAGACTCGAAGCCGAAAAACAAGCCGAGATAGAGCGGGCGGAAGCGGAAAAGGCGGCGGAAGCCGCGCGCGCCGAGGAAAGACAGGCGGAACTTGAGCGCCTTGCCGAAGAAGCGCGCGCCGAGCGCGAGAGACTGGAGGCGGAACACGCCGAAGAAGTCGAGCGTCTGCGCGCCGAAAAACTTGCCGCCGAAGAGGAATACGCCGCAAGAGAGGCGGAATACACCGCCCGTCACAACGAAGAACTCGACCGTATCGCCGCAGAACGCGAGGAAGCCGAGCGGCGTTTCCGCGAGGAATACGAAAAATTCGAGGAAGAAAAACGCGCGGAGGAAGAACGCCGCGCTGAAGCGGAGCGTTTGGAAGCGGAAAGGCTCGCGGAGCTTGAACGCATCGAAGCCGAGCGCGCCGAAGCCGAAAGACGTTTCGCCGAAGAGAGGGAGTCTTTCCTCGCCGAAAGGGCGGAGGAAGAGGCAAAACGCGAGGCCTTCGAGCGCGCCGAAGCCGAAAAGCGCGAAGCCGCGGAACGCGAAGCGCGTGAACGGGAAGAAGCTCTGCGCTCGCAGGCGACCATGTCGCTCAACGACGTGTTCAAGGAGCTTGACTCAAGGTCGGAATACGCCGCGGAAGAAAATGCGGACGACAGACTCATAGTCGAAGACGCCGAATGGCACGTCGCGGACGCTCCCACCCTTTCCGCAGAGGAAGAAACGGAAGAGGAACGGCATGACGAAGAGCCGGCGGAGCCCGAACAACCGGAAGCAGACGATGCCGCCGAAGAGGACGAGGAAGAGAACGTCCGCAACGACGAACTGCTCTCCGAGATCGCGCGCCTTGAGGCGGAGCGCAAAGCGGAACTCGAACGCATAGCGCGCGAGCTCGAAGAAGTACGCGCAAGGCTTGACAAACATGCCGAGTCAGCCGAAGAGAGCGAGGAAGAGGAGCCGCCGTCCGACGCGGAGGAAGAAACCCTGCCCGACGAGGACGCGGAAAAAGAGGCGGAAGACGAAGTGTCCGCTGCCGCAACGGCTTCACTCGACGAGATATTCCGCACTCTGGACGCAAAGTCCGAGTACGCGGATGACGCCGCGGCGCACGGGGAATACGTCATCGACGAAGCCGAATGGTACGTCGTAGGCACAGAACCGCGCGAAGAGACGCCCGAAGCGGAAGAGCCTGCGACGGAAGAAACGGCGGAAGACGCAGACGACAGCGAAGAAGGCGCGGACGTTCCCTCCGAAGAGGAAGCAGTCCCCGAAGAGGAAGACTACAGCCGCGACAGCGAACTGCTCTCCGAGCTTGCGCGTCTTGAGGCGGAGCGCAAAGCGGAACTTGAGCGCATAGCGCGCGAACTCGAAGAAATGCGCGCCAGGCTGAACTCCCCGACTTACGTTTACGCCGAAAAAGCACCCGAGTCCGCCGCTTCCCTCACCAAAACCGCGCGCACGGACGAAACTGTGCGCGAAGAGAGTTACTACACTCCCGAACAGCAGGACGCCGAACCCCGCCGCGCACCGGAATCCACTCTCAGCGAAGTATTCCGCAAAATAGACGAGCGCGAAGCCGAAAAGCACGCGGCAAAGCAAGAGGAAGAATATCCGACGCCGGCGGCGGATTACGCCGAGGCGGAAGCGCAGCCGGACAGACCGAGCGACAAGGGCGAATTCGTGGTGTCGGCAGTGCCCAGACAGCGCACCGAAGCCTTCGACTACGAAAAGAACAACGTAAATTACCGCGAGTTCTTCTCATCCATCGCCGGCACGCAGGAGGAAAAGGCGAAAGAGCCTGCCGAACGCGCCATCCCGCGGCCGGAACCCGACCTCAAATCGCGGCTCTATTCCGAAGGCTTCAAAATGCGTTCATACGACCGTCGGAACACGTCGGAGTATTACACCTTCAACTTCATCAGCGCAAACAGGCTCAACCGTGACTGCTGGCTCATAATAATGGCGATATTCCTTGTGGAAGCGGCTGTCATGTGGGCGTGTCTGGCACATGACATCAGCTACGTTTACTTCCTGCCGATAATGCTCGGCGGCGCGGCGTTGACTCTCATTCCCACCGTTGTGTGGCTGGTCAACCCGACAAGGCGCAAACGCGCGGACTTCAACGTCAAGCTGTCCGTGCTCAACCGCGGAATGATGCTCATCGAACTTGCCGTAGTGCTCGTACTCATAGCCTTCTTCGGCGTGGGCGTCAGCGTGAACGACACGGTGCTCATACTCGAAACGATGGTGCTGCCCATAATACTGCTCACCAACCTTCCGCTCAGCTCCCTCGTCTACTACGGGCTTTACAGAAGCAAACGCTATCACACCGCATAAACGCACAAGGATGTGCGCACGGGCGTAAAGCAGCGCGGCACTCCGAAAGCGGTGCGAAAACAAGGTGCGAAAACAAACGGAAAACGGGATCTCACGATCCCGTTTTTTATTGCCATGCGTTGCGTTCGGAAATGCTCTTTTTTCACCGCGCCTGTCGTGCGGCGGAGCGTCTGCGGACAACTGCCGCTTTCAGCACTCTTCAGCCTCTGCGTCCCGTTCAGCCGGGTTCACGGTTTGTCCGCAGCGGGAGGAACGACGGGCGGAAGCGCCTTTATCGCCGCGCGCGCCAACTCGTCGCAGCGGTTGTTGTGCTCGTTGTCGGAGTGCCCTTTCACCTTGACGAAGGTGACGTTGTGCGGCTTCATAGCGGCGAGAAGCTCCTTCCACAAGTCGACGTTCTTCACATCGTCCTTGGACGCGGTGCGCCAGCCGTTCTTCTGCCATGCATACACCCACCCTTGCAAAAACGCGTCCACACAGTACTGCGAATCGCTGTATACGGTCACGTCGCACGGCTCTTTCAGCATTCCCAGCCCCTTTATGACCGCTTTGAGTTCCATGCGGTTATTGGTGGTGGCGTGTTCGCCCCCGCTCACCTCGCGCCTGAATTTGCGGTAGAACAGTATAGCAGCCCAGCCGCCGTCGCCGGGATTGCCCGAACATGCGCCGTCCGTATAGATGTCAACGTGTTTCTTAGGCATCGGCAAGCTCCTCGGAGCGCTTTCTGCACTTTGCCATACCGCGTTTTACAATGTCCTCCAACCCGTCCTCACGGAAACTGTCCACCGCCTGTATCGTCGTGCCGCCCTTGGAACACACGGCGTCAATCAGCTCGGATACGGGCTTCTGGCTGAGCCCCACCATCTTTGCGGAGCCGCGCACGGTCTGAACGGCGAGAAGTTTTGCCGTTTCGGGGTCGAGTCCTCCCTCCACGCCGCCCGCGATGAGCGATTCTATGAACATGTAGACGTATGCCGGACCTGATCCCGAAAGCGACGTCACGGCGTCGAATTTGCTCTCGTCGAGTTCCGCCACCTTGCCTATCGAAGCGAATATGTCCGCCACGAACTGAGAACGTCCGCCCTCGCCGAAGGCGATGACGCTCATTCCCTCGCCGACGAGCGCAGGCGTATTGGGCATGACTCTGACGTAGTTCCTTTCGCCGAGCGCGGCGCGCAGTTTTGCCGTCGGCACGCCTGCCATGATGGATATGACCGTCCCCGCCGTGATGACGGTAGCTATCTCTTCAAACACGGCGCCGGCGACCTGCGGCTTCACCGCGAACATGAGATATTCGGCGCAAGAGGCGGTTTTTGTATTGTCGGTCGTCACTTCAACCCCGTTTTGTGCCATAACGGCAAGTTTCGCCTCGTCGCGGTCACTGACTATGATCTTGTCCGGACGAAGCAGCCCTCCCCTGAGCACGCCGCCCAGGATCGCGGACGCCATGTTGCCTGCGCCGATGATGCCGAGAGTGAATTTCTTTTCCATATGATCTCCGTTTTATTTGACTATGCAAGGCATAGTTGGTATAATGATTAAGCTCTTATAGGGGAGTGGCTCAACGGTAGAGCAACGGTCTCCAAAACCGTCGGTTGCGTGTTCGAATCGCGTCTCCCCTGCCACAACAACCTGCGGATGCAGGTTGTTTTGCTTTGTTACGCCGCGATTCTCGCCCGTTGTGTGACGCGGTTTGCCGTCCTGCATGACTGCGCATGCAGATCAGATGACGTCAAAACCGCTTTTCCGTCGCTTCGCTCCTTACGAATCGCGTCTCCCCTGCCACAACAACCTGCTTTTGCAGGTTGTTTTGCTTTGTTACGCCGCGATTCTCCACCTTTGTGTGACGCGGTTTGCCGTCCTGCATGACTGCGCATGCAGATCAGATGACGTCAAACCCGCTTTTCCGTCGCTTCGCTCCTTACGAATCGCGTCTCCCCTGCCAGCGTCGCCGCAAGGCGGATGGGAAAGCTTGTGCAAAGGCGCGGCGGTCAGTAGCCGAGAGACTCTCCGACGAGGATGACTTTGATACGTCCTGCCGGCTTGCAGAAACGGTGCTCTACGAAGTGGCTGCATATGGTCGTCTGCGCCGTGCAATCCATGCACTTCCCCGCCTTGGAACAAGGGTTCGGGAGTCCGAGCCGCTTAACATTGAGCGGCGCCGCCGTATTGCGCGCGCGGGACATCGCTTCCCGCACTCCGTTTTCTATCTTATTCACGCCGGCCACCAGAATTACGTTTTCCGGCCCGAAAGTGATCGCGGCGACGCGGTTGCCCGTGCCGTCGATGTTCACCAGCCAGCCGTCGCGCGAGATGCCGTTCACGCCCGCGACATACGCGTCGGCAAGCAGTGCTTTGCGCATGAGTTCGCGTTTTTCCTCAGGCGAAGAGGCAAGGTCGCGGTCTATACGCGTAATGTCTGCGCGGTTTTTGAGTGCGGCCGTGAGCCCTATCTGCTCCGCGGTCACGCTGCCGCCCCATGCGACGGCGCTCCCCGAAGGGATAAGCGACAGCGCAAGCTCTTTCGCCTCTTCCGCTGTCGCGCAGTAATATGCGCCGAAGCCGCGTCTGCGCAGGTTTTCCAGCGTTTCGTTTACAATACTGTCCGTGATCTGCATGGTACTCTCCCGTTTATCTTCTATGTCCGGCGGCGCCGAATGCCCGTGCGGGCGCGTTCAGGACGCGCCGGCGGTCATACCGCGTCCGTGAACTCCGCAAGCGATGCCGCGAAACTCTCCGCTTTCTCTCCGCTCACCCAGCCTTTTGCTATATTGAGCCCGACTATGAGCGCGGTCTTTTCGCAGGTGACGAAATCACGCATTATTATGTTGATATAAGGCAGATCTTCCGCATTGTCGTAAAGCGCTCTCACGAAGTCGTTCGCGCGTTCGATGAGCTTGCCCTCGCGGTAGCGCGGGCCGAACACGAGAGCGTTGTCCGTAAGCTGGCATTGCAGCACGAAGAATCCGGAGTCTATCCCCTTGAAGGTGTCGATGTAGCGATCGAGTATCTTGTCGGTAAACTTCTTGGCGGAGCTGCCGTTCCAGAGTTTTTTTGTACGGCGATACCAGCGAAAATAAGTCCTCCTGCCCCGCTTCGACCTCGTCGCCCATTTTGAAGAACAGGTAATCCCTGCAGCAGAATTCCGTTTCTTCCGGATCGACGAACACGACGCATTTGCCTCTGACGTCGCCGAGTGTCAGCGAATCGAGATACTCGGAATCGGTCATACATGTATCGTTCACCACTCTTTCGGCGCTGACTATCTCGTCGAAAAGGCGGAAAACCTCGCTCTCGGAGTCGTTTTTGAAATGCGAAAAGTCGAGTATGAGGAATTCCGACGGATGCGCGTCCATAAACTCGTCGATCTGATAGAGCAGTTCGACGTAATCCGTGCCGTTCACGGGGCCGTGGAAAATGACGAGATCGCCGCCTTTTTTGTTGACGCGTATGTCGAAATATCTCACGCCGCGCGCGAGCTGTTCGGCAAAATTCAGATCCTGTGTTTCGGCGTACCACGGCATGCCGGAACAACCGCTATCATGCGAGCCGGGGATTGCAAGCCGCGTGACAGGTGCGTCGTCGGATATGTAGCTCATCCATTCGGTCAGCGCATCGTTCGGCTCGGCGCTGTCGCGCGTGATCACTTTGTTGCCCTCCACGATTATCGGCGCAAGAATAACGGTAAGCAGCGCGATCAGCCCGAAAAAGGAACCGAGCACGATGAGCGCGATCTTTCCTTTCTCACGCGCAGTGAGTTTACGTTTGTGTTTTTTTTCCGATCCGTTCGGCTCTCCGGAAGCGGTTTCCGCCTCTTCCGCCGCAACAGCCGCGGTATCGTTGTAATCCTCCATATCGCACCTCGCAACGGAATAATTTTAATTCACCGGAAGCGATAAGTCAATACTCGCGCGCACGCGCATACATAAACAATATAAAAATAAAAAGATGCCGCGGCAGTGCCGCGGCATCGCATCTTACTTAAAACAAGCTCTCACGTCGCTCATTCGGCGTCGGTCGTGCCTTCCGCAGGAGTTTCGGCCGCCTTCTTTTTGCGGGTGGTCTTCTTGGGGGCTTTCTCCGCGCTTTCGGCAGGAGCTTCTTCCGCCTTTTCCTCGTCAAGCTGCAGGTTGAGGTTCTTGAACAGGTCGCCGAGGGTTGCGGAGCTGGAGCCGGACACCCATTCCTTGGGCTCGTTGGAGCTTTCCTTTCTGGGACGGCGCTCTCTCTTCTCCTCGCTGGCGTCGAGCTTCTCCGCGAACTTCTTCATGCGGGACGCTCTGCGCGCGGTCCTCTCCTCGCCGCTCTCGCTCTCTGCCGCTTCCGCCGCTTCGCCGGCTTCCGGCGCGGGGAGCAGATCCTTGATGGAAAGCGTGATGCGGTTGTCCTCGAAGCTGATGATCTTCGCCTCTACTTCGTCGCCGACTTTGAGCACTTCGTTGGCGTCCTTGATCCAGTTGTGGGAGATCTGGGACACATGCACGAGTCCGTCCACGCCGTCAGCGATGGAGATGAACGCTCCGAAGGGGAATATGCGCTCCACCTTGCCCTTGATGACGGTGCCGACGGGATACATCTCGGCGGCAAGCTCATAGGGCTTCTTCTGGAGCTGCTTGTAACCGAGGGAGATCCTGCCGGACTCTCTGTCCATCTTGAGGACGACGAAATCGTAAGTTTCGCCGATCTTGAGGACGAGGGAAGGATCGTCGATCTTGTTCCAGCTCAGCTCGGAAATGTGAGCCAGACAATCGAATCCGCGCACGTTGACGAACGCGCCGAAATCGGTAAATCTCTTGACCTTGCCTTCGACGACGTCGTTGACATGGATGTTGTTCCAGAAATTGTCCTCTTTCTCCTTCTTCTCACGCTCGAGAATGAGGCGCTGCGAAGCGAAGAGATATCTGGACTTCTTTTCGGGTCTGGCTTCGACGGCTTCGCCTTCTTCACCCTCGGCATGCTCCTTCTCCTTGGGAGGCATGAGCGTCAGGCGGAGCGTCTTGTCCTTGTAATCCTCAAGGTTCTTGACATAGCCCATGCGGATCTGGGACGCGGGCACGAACACGGTGTACTTGCCCATTCTGCCGCGCAGACCGCCCTTGACGACTTCCGTCATCTTGAGGGAGAACTCGCCGGCGCTCAGCGCCTTTTCGGCGGCTTCGTCCTCGGCGCGTCTGATGTCCACTTCCTTCTTGGAGAGCGCGACATACTCTTTGTTGTTGCTGATTATGTTCGCCTCGATATCGTCGCCGGGCTTGTAATCTTCGGGATTGTATTCGCCGTCGGCGGTTGCGTCTGCCTTATCAATGAAACCGTCTTTCTTGCCGCCGATGCTGACATATATGCCGGATTCGTCCGCACGGAGAACTTTGCCCGCGACGCGCTTGCCTACTTTGTAGTTGACATAGCCCGACGCCTTCGTGGACGCAACGACGTCCTCCATGGTCAGCTCCTTTTCGGGGGCGGACTGTTTATCCGCAGATTCTTCTTCGCGAAGCGTTGCCTCTTTTTTCGCTTCTTCTTCCGCCGCAGGGACTTCGTTTGCAGCGATGTTCTGAGTAGTTTCACTCATAAGACTTGTAACCTCCTGTATCAACCACGGCGGAGTGGATGCTCCCGCCACGATCGATATACTATCCGAATGTTTGATCTTTTCCGCAGGCAGTTCCTCCGCGCAAGTGACGAAAAAGGTGTCCGGATTGACCGCTGACGCGACCTCGTAAAGCCTGCGCGTGTTCGCGCTGGAACGGCTGCCGAGGACGATCACCGCGTCGTGCGTACGCGCAAGTTCGCGCGCTTCGTCTTGCCTGCTTATGGTAGTATAACAAATAGTATTAAAAATTCCAACTGTTTTACCGCCGTTTTTTTGCGAAATTTCGGCAGAACGCGCAATTTCTCCGTACCTGTCCGCCAAAATCGTGGTCTGGAACACGACCGAAACGGGGCGGTCGGCAAAGACCGGCTCTTCCTTGTCCGAAACGACGGTGACGCGCTCTCCGTAGCTCGCGGCTCCCGACACTTCGTCGTGGTTGCGGTCGCCGACAATGACTATGTCGTCACCCGCCGCGCTGCGCTCCGCGATTATGCAGTGTATGCGCTTGACCACGGGACACGTCGCGTCGAAAAGCAGTACGCCGCGCGAGCGGATGTACTCCTCGTCGCCGCGCGGTATGCCGTGCGCCCGGATGAGCGCCGCGCTCCCGGGCGGAAGGGCGCGCGCCTCGCCGAGAGTAACCGCGTGCACTCCCCTGTCCTCGAGATATTGCACGACGCCCTCGTTGTGTATGAGAGCGCCGATGGTGTACACCCTGCCGTACTCCCGCGCAAGCTCCAGCGCCTTGTCGACGGCGTTTTTCACTCCGCTGCAGAAACCGGCGTTTTTTGCGACCGTGATCTTCATTTATCCTTCTTCTTCAGCCTGGATTCGACATACTCGTCGCATGCCGCCCTCGTCGCCTGCATGCCTTCGAACACCTTCTGCGTGGCGCGTTCGTAGTCTTCGGGATCCCTCGTGCCGTAGAATTCGTCCAGCATGATCGGCTCGCCGATATAAAGCCAGTTTTTCCTGAAAACTTTGTGCATGCGGTAATACACCATGGGAAGCACGGGCTTCTTCGCCTTGATGGCGAACCTCGCCGCCCCCTGCTTGAACTCCAGCATTTCCTTGGTGCCCTCGCGGTTGCGGGTGCCTTCGGGATACATCACCAGCTTCTTGTCCGCGCGGAGCACCCCCAGCACTTCCTTGACGGCGTTGATGTCCGCTTCGCCGCGGTGTACGGGAATGGCGCCCGCTTTGCGCAGGAACCAGTTTGCGATCTTCGCGCACTCGAAAGCCTCCGCCTTCGCCAGCACATGCAGCTCCTTCTTGTAGAGCGAAGCCACGGGAATGAGAGTGTCCGGCACGGCGTAATGGTTGCACACCACCAGTCCTCCGCCCATTTCGTCGAAACGCTCCCTGTGCACGACTTCCGTAGGCCAAAGCAGCTTTATCAGCGGCGCGAGAAATGCGCGCACGACGCGGTAGAATCTGAAAGATTCTTCCTTTTTCTTCACGGGTTTTGCCGCTTTTTTCGCGGCTGTTTCGTTATCGGTCATATTCTTGTTCATTTTCTCTTCTCCGAAACCGTGCGCACCACCAGCTCGGTCACCTCTTCCGGCGTCATGTCGGTGGTGTCGATGTACACCGCGTCGTCCGCCTGCCTCAGCGGCGCAACCGCGCGGTGCGAGTCGTTGTAATCGCGCTTGTTGATGTCGTCGAGCACTTCTTTGAAAGTGCATGCGCTCCCTTTTTCAGCAAGCTCCTTATGCCGCCTCTCCGCCCTTTCTTCCGGCGACGCGGTCATGTAGAACTTGCAGTTTGCCTCCGGCAGCACGAACGTGCCAATGTCCCTGCCGTCCAACACAACGTCGTGAGAGGCTGCAAATTCCCTTTGCAGTTCCACCATCTTGTATCTCACCGCAGGAAGTGCGGACACGTCGGAAGCGGCTTTGGACATATGCGGCTCTCTGAGATACGGCGTGACGTTTTCGCCGCAGACGTAGATCTGCTGCGCGCCGTCCTCGTAGCGGATGTCCATTTCAAGCCCGCCGAGAATGCCCTGCACGCCCTTTTCGTCGGATACGGAAACGCCGTGTTTGAGGACGTAATACGCCACGCTCCTGTACATTGCGCCCGTGTCGAGATATATTATGCCCAGCCGCTTTGCGACCGCTTTTGCTATCGTGCTCTTGCCTGCGCCGGCAGGTCCGTCTATTGCGATGTTTATCATGTGTGCCCTCGCCAAAGATTATATCCGTACGCGCTTTCCGTGTCAATCGGAATGCCGTCCTGCGCCGCCCGTGACCGCCGCAGCGCACGCCGCCGCCGTCGAAAAGGCTATCTGAAGATTATATCCGCCCGTATACGCGTCCGCGTCGATGACTTCGCCTATGAAGTAAAGCCCTTTCACCAGCCTGCTCTCGCACCTGGGAGTAAGCTCCCTCAAGCTGACTCCGCCCGACGTCACCACAGCCTCCTCGAAAGGTCCGACGGACGCAAATCCGAAAGCAAGATCCTTCACCGTTTCCGCAAGCCTCGCCCTCTCCTCTTTCGTGACGGCATTGACCTTTTTGCCGGGCGGCAGCCCCGCCCTTTCAAGTACGTAAAGATTGAGCCGTTCGGGAAGCAGGGCGCGCGTGACGTTTTTCAGATCCGCATTCTTCCTCTCCGAGAAGTCGCGCAATATCCGCGCGTCGAGCTTTTCACGGGTAAGCGCGGGCTTCAGATCGAGGTGCAGCCGCGCGCCGCCGACTCTGTTAAGACGCGCCGACAGCGTGAGCGCGACCGGACCGCTTATCCCCCGTTTCGTAAACAGCATTTCGCCGAATTCCGAAACGGTTTTCCCGCCCGGCACCTCTGCGGAGAGCGTCACGTTTTTCAGCGACAGCCCGTTGAGAGAAGATACGTCCTCCTTCGTGATCAGCCGCACCAGCGACGGGACGGGCTTCACCACCGAGTGCCCGAACTTCTCCGCAAAGACGTAACCGTCCCCCGTCGAGCCGGTGGAAGGATAGCTTTTGCCGCCCGTGGCAATGACGAGCGCGTCGGAGAGGAACTCCCTGCCGTCGGACAGCACGGCGGCGAACTTTTCCCCGCGCTTTTCCGCGCGGCGCACTTCGGCATTGAGTTCCACCCTCACGCCGCTGTCTTTCAGAGCGCGGTCGAGGGCGCGCGTGATGTCCGAGGACTTCCCCGAAGCCGGGAAAACCCTGTTGCCCCTCTCCGTGACGAGAGGCACGCCTTCGTCCTCGAAAAATTTCTTCGTGTCCGCTGAGGAAAAAGACCACACGGCGCCGCGCAGGAACTTTTCGCCGTGCACCACGCCTTCCAGAAATTCCGCAGGCGGCAGGTCCGCCGTGAGGTTGCACCTGCCCTTGCCCGTGATGAACAGTTTCTTACCCGTCTTTTCGTTCTTCTCGAGCAGCGTTACGTCCGCGCCGCCCCGCGCCGCCAGCACAGCGCACATAGCGCCCGCCGCGCCGCCTCCGATGACGGTGACTTTCATATCTTCCACCCGTTCTCCCTCACTCTCGCAACGCTCCCCTCGTCCGTGCAGAGGACGCGCACGGGTGTGACCGTGATATATCCGAGGTCGAACATCTTGCAGTCCGTTTCCTCTTTGTCCGCCGCATAATTGCCCGGCGAGCCGAAAAGTTCGTATCCGCCGCTGCCGTCATGCTCGTACCAGTCGTTGTAGCGTCTGATGCCGAGAGGCACGACGGCGACTCCCTTTATCTTCTCACGTCTGCCCGAAGGAACGTTGACGTTGACCGTGACGTACGGGAACGCCGCCGCGTGCAGCGCGGAAAGATTGTTTTTGACAAACTCCGCCGCGAACGCATATCCTCCGTCGTATGCCGCCGCGGACACCGCCACGGACGGAACGCCGAGCACGCTCCCCTCTTCCGCAGCGCCGAAAGTGCCGGAATATATGATGTCCGAGCCGATGTTGGGCACGCTGTTTATGCCGGAGATGACAAGGTCGAATTTTTCGTCGCGGTATATGTATTCGAGCGCGAATTTGACCGCGTCCGCCGGCGACCCGTGCACTGCGTGGAAAGGGATCCTCTTCCCGTCCGCACCAGTGAGCAGCATTTCGTCCGGAGCGATTTCCGTCCATTTGAAAGCGCGGTTGAACGTAAGCGCGTGCCCCGCGCCCGATCTTTCCGCCGCGGGCGCGCTCACCCTTACGTCGTGTTCCTCTGCCAGAGCAAGCGCAAGCGTCACTATTCCTTCGGCAAAATAGCCGTCGTCGTTGCTGAGAAGTATCTTCATTTCTGCTCCAAAGATCCCGTTTTCTCCTCTGCCGCGGTCCCGCGCCGCTCATGCGGCTCGTCTTACAGCGACTTGAGGTAAGCCACTTCGTATTCGTTCAGCTCGCGCGTGCACCCGCGTCCGAGTCCGCCGAGGCGCAGCTCGCCTATGGCGGTGCGCTTTAAGAACACCACGTTCTTCTCGACGGCGGCGAACATATTGCGTATCTCGCGGTTTTTCCCCTCCGTGACGACCACCTCGAGACGGCTCAGTCCGTTCTCCTCGCCGAGCAGCCTGACCTTGCAGCGCGAATACTTCACGCCTTCGTACGTCGCGCCCTTGCGCAGTATGGCGAGATCGCTCTCCTGTATCCCGCCCTCGATCTTGACGATGTAAGTCTTGGGGACAGCCGACGACGGATGCGTCAGCCTGTAAGTCAGCTCGCCGTCGTCCGTGAAAAGAAGCAGCCCTTCGCTGTCGTAGTCCAGCCGCCCGACGGGCACGAGCCTCCTTTCGGTGTCGAGATAGTCGTACACCGTCTTTCTGCCCTTGTCGTCCGAGCGCGTGGTCACACAGCCCTTCGGTTTGTTGAGCATGACGTATTCGTAGTGCGCGACGGGGACTATCTTCTTCCCGTCGAGATACACGGTGTCTTTGCCGCCGACGTCGGCTCCGGGCCCGGCCACCTTTCTGCCGTTTACGCTCACGCGTCCTTCGGCGATGAGCTCGTCCGCCTTGCGGCGCGAACATACGCCGCACTCGGCAATATACTTGTTCAAACGCATAATGCTACCGTCCTTGATGGATAGTAGCATTATACATTTTTTATTGCGCGAAAGCAAGCGTTCGCGCACGCGCAAGTGCGGCTACACGAAAACCGTGCCGACGCTTTCGCCGGATCTTTTGACGGGGTATTTTGCAGGTACGGGAGCGCCACTTTCGTCAAAGCGCACTTCCACCGCTCTGCCGCCGTTCTCCGCCGCCGGCAGGGAGAGCACGTCGCGCATTTCGTATTCACCGAACGCCTTGTCCAGCATCGCGCGCGTCGCCTCCCACATGTCGTAACGGTTCAGCACCACGGACACCAGCTGCATTCCGCCGCGGTACGCGCCGCCCACCAGACACCTGCCGCTCTTGGTGGTGAAGCCCGTCTTGACGCCGTTCGCTCCCCCGTAGGTGCCGAGGAGCTTGTTCTTGTTGGCGAAATACCGCCTGCTTTCCCCCTCTCCCACGGTCACGGAACGCGTAGACACTATGCGGCAAAAGTCCCGGTTTCCGTACGCTTCCGCCGTAATGAGCGCAAGATCGCGCGCGGTGGTGTAATGCTCGTCGTCGTGCAGTCCGTGCGGATTGACGAAATGCGAGTGTTTCGCTCCGCACTTCTCCGCGCGCTCGTTCATCATCGCGGCGAAACGAGGCACGCTTCCTCCCGCGGCGAGCGCGAGCGCCACCGCCGCGTCGTTGCCGCTCCTGAGCATAAGCCCGTAAAGCAGTTCTTCGACGGTGAGCTTCTCCCCGGCGCGCAGATACACGGACGAGCCTTCCACGCCTGCCGCCTCGCGCGGTACGGTCACGACAAGGTCGAGAGGAAGCGTTTCGAGCACTACGAGCGCGGTAAGTATCTTCGTGGTGCTGGCGGGATAAGCCTTTGCGTCCGCGTTCGACTCCGAAAGCACTCTGCCCGTACTCACTTCCACGACGATCGCGGAGGATGCTCCTGCCGCCGAAGCCGCCTTTCCGGCCGGTGAAAACGTCCCGAAAAGAGCGGACAGAACGCATAGCGCCGCCGCAGCGCAAACTGCTGCTGAACGGAACGCCCTGCGTGCCGCGCCCGTACGCGGATCTCCGTCACGACGCGTCCTACTCATCGCCGCCGCTCCTTTTGACCGCATTCACCGCCGCGCGGAGAAGATCTTTCCAGCCCTCCTCTTTCTCCGCCGCGGACACGGATATGAATTTCTTTTCCCTGCCGCAGACGAGAAAACCGAGCGGAGTCACTGTGATGCCGCCGCCGCTCGCCGCGGCGCACGGATAGGCTTCCGCCGACGCGCTCTTGTCCTGTCCGAGCCCGTATTCTCCTCCGCCCGCCACAAATCCGCAGCTCACCTTGCTCACGGGTATCATCACCGTCCCGTCCTGAGCGGTGACCGGCTTGCCGCACACCGCCTCGCAGTCCGAAACGGCGCGCATGCGGTCTATCGTCTTTTGCAGTATTTCGTCCAGATCTTTCATCTTGCTCCTCTCTCCGCGGACGGGATATGCCTGCCGCGCCTCGGTTATGTATCGGCGTTCAGCCCTTAAAAAGCGCACGGGCTATCCTCAGCCCCGAAAAAACGCTTACGCGCGCCTTTATTTCCGCGTCGACGAAAAACGCCGCCGTGCCGGGAGCGAAAAACGACCTTTTCGCTATCCTCTGCGGAAGCGCGCACGCCAGCGCGGACGCCGCTCCCCACAGCAGCGCGCCGTCTGCGCAGTCCTCCGCGCCGATCAACAGCGATACGCTGCCCGACCTCACCGCCCTTTCCTCTCCGGCGGCGCGGAGAGCGTTGACCGCTCCGACGGCGGAAAGAGGGTGTTTCCGCCCGGAGGACGGTTTCGGTTTTTTACCGTTTATCCGCAATCTAACCCCGTCTTTTTTCGCCTGCACGGTCACGGTGACGGCGCGCGCGCCGAGCACTTTCACCTCGGCGGCGAACTTCGCCGCACTCATACCAGCATGCACCCGCACCGCTATCGGCACGGGAGCGGAGAGAAGTATCAGCACCGCTTCGACGGCTATCAACGCAATAAAAAACGCCACAGCGTTATTGTGGCGTTTTTTTGCGCAATTATGTATCCCGCCGGCGCGGGCGCGTATCTCACTCGTACACTTCGTACTCCTCGCCTTCGAGAAACTCCGGGATCTCTTCCTCCGCGACATCCGCGGCGGCTTCGCCCTGCTCCTCCCCCTCTCCTAGTATGGAACGGGTGTGGAACAGCGTCTCCTGCGCGGGAGCGTATATCTCCTTGAGTTTTTCCATGACTTCGGTGTAGTCCGGAAGATCCGCTATGTCGGAAAGCTGGAATTTCTTGAGAAATTCGTCCGTAGTGCCGTAAAGGAAAGGTCTGCCCACGGTGTCCTTTCTGCCCACCACCTGGATGAGCCCCGCTTTGAGCAGTCCGGTTATGGCATACTCGCAGCTGGTGGTCGTGCCGTCCGGAGAGCCTCTCATCTCCTCTAGTTCCGTACGCGTGACGGGCTGCTGATAGGCGATGGTGGCAAGCACTTCGAGCAGCGTCTTGCTCAGTTGTCTTTCTCTCAGCGGAGTTAGTATCTCGGCAAGTATCTCGCCGTAACGCGGATTGGAACTGAACTGAAGTTTGCCGTTGAAGTCCAGCAGCAGAATGCCGCTCGTGCCGCTGTACTCTTTCTGGAGTTCCGCAACGATGTTGTCGAGTTTCCGCGTCGTGAGTTCCGGTATCTTGTCTATTATCTCCTTTTTGGCGAGCGGAACGCCCGACGAAAATACGAGCGCCTCCACCACGTTCTTAATATTTTCCATTCTCGTCCTCCAAAAACTCCAGGGGAGTGTCCGTCGCGCCCTCCACGGCGTACAGCATTATCTCGCCGAAATTCTCCTCCTGTTCCGCGCGCAGCCTGCCGTATTTGAGCAGTTCGAGCACGGCGAGGAAAGTCGTCACTATGTCGCTCTTGTCAAAGTCGGGCTCAAACAGCGACGTAAACGGATATTCCCTCTCGAAGCGCATGACTTCGAGTATGTGTTTCATCTGGTCGGCGACGGAGAAGCGCTCCTTCACCACCTTTTTGGGTATGATGGAGGCTTCCCTTCTGTCCGCGTTCACCATGACGCGCGCGAACGCTTCCACGAGCTTGGGCAGCGAGAAGTTGGTGAGCACCACGCGGTAATCCTTCTCGGTGTACGCCGGCATGCGGTAAAAACGGTTGATCGTTTCGACCTCGCGGAGTTTTGCCGACTGCTCTTTCATGAGCGCGAACGCCTTGATCTTGTTGATGAACTCCCTGCGCTGTATTTCGGGATCTTCGTAATAATCGTCGTCCTCGTCGTCGGAAGGCAGCGTACGCAGGGATTTGAGATACACCAGCTGCGCGGCGATGGTGATGAATTCGCCCGCGTAGTCGAAGTCCAGCTCCTCGCGCGGAATGCTGCTGATGATCTCCACATACTGCCGCGTCACGTCGGAAATGAAGATATCCTCGATGTCTATCTTCGCTTCCTTGATGAGTTCAAGCAACAGATCGAGTGGCCCGTCATAGTCGCTGAGATGGTAATGTATGACCGGTCTGCCGCCGGAGATGTATTCCGCGTCCGAAAGCCCCGGCTCGCCGGTGAGCGTTTCCGAAGTTTCGAAAGTGGCGGACTTTTCGGATGAACGGGGAAGCCTGCGCTCGTGCACCACCGCCTCGGTGACTATCTCCACGCGGTGCGGGCGTTCCTCGTCGTAAGGCTCTGCCGCCTCGTCCGAATACGCGCCGCCGTCAACGCCGTCCGAAGGTTCTTCCGCGCCCGCAAAACCGCCGACGGACGTTTCGCGCGCGTCTTCATCGACGGGGACCGCATTTTCCGCGCCGTCTTCCGCATACGGAAACGCGGACGCCGCGGCGTCCGTAGTATCTTCCGCAGACACGGATGCGTTGATGTCGTCGTTCAGCCGTTCAGCCATTCCGGCACCGTGTTGTTGCGGAGCAGATCTCCGTAAGTCTGGGGTTTCACTATATAATCCGCCTTGTCGCCGTCCACCAGCACCACCGGGGGCACGGCGTTGAGATTGTAGTTGGACGCCATCGAATAGTTGTACGCACCCGTCGAGAACACCGCGAGGATGTCCCCCGTTTCGGCATGCTGTAGGGGCATATCCTTGCCGATGAGGTCGCCGCTCTCACAGCACTTCCCGGCAACGGTGACGATCTCGTCCGCCGGCTTGTCCGCTTTGTTTGCGATCACCGCGGAATAGCGCGACTCGTACAGCGCATAACGCGGATTGTCGAACATACCGCCGTCCACCGCGACGTACTTGCGCACGCCGGGGAAATCCTTTATCGCGCCCACGGTGTAGAGCGTCACGCCCGCCTCTCCGACTATGCTCCTGCCCGGCTCCACGATGAGGAAAGGCTGTTTAAGCCCCTTCTCTGCGGACTTTTCCGCTACAAGCCGCGCAATGCTCTCCACCGTATAGGCGTAGCGCCTCGGAGTGAACTTCGGATCCTCGTCCGTGTAGTAGATGCCGTAGCCGCCGCCCATGTCGAGGATGTCCGTGACGATGCCCTCGTCCGCGAGTTTCTTCACGAAATCCGTCGTGATGCCGATGGCGGCGTCGTAGGAGGAATGGTCGTAGATCTGCGAACCGATGTGGACGTGCAGTCCGCGGAAATTGAGGTTCTTTCTCGATGCGATGTCCTTTATGACGTCCAGCGCGTCGCCGTGCACGTCGAAGCCGAATTTGCTGAAAGGCGCGGCTGTCATGACCGCCTCGTATGTATGCGCCGACACGCCGGGGTTTACGCGCACGAGCACGTCCTGTTTCACGCCCCTCTTTCCCGCCTTTTCGTCGAGCAGTTCAAGCTCGTTCAGGCTGTCGACGACAAAAAAACCTATCCCGTGCGCCAGCCCTTCGTCTATCTCGCGCGAAGTCTTGTTGTTGCCGTGGAAAAGCACCTTTTTCATATCCGCGCCCGCCTGCGCCACGAGGTAAAGCTCGCCGCCGGACACCACGTCGAACCACAGTCCGTGCGCCGCCGCCAGTTTCGCCGTCGCCACGGTCGCGAACGCCTTGTTGGCGAACGCCACCGCGCCCGAACCGCATTTTTTGACCGCCGCGACGAAGGCGTCGCAGACCTCGGCTATGTACTGCGCGTCCATGACGTAAAGCGGAGTGCCGAACTTCGCCGCAAGCTCCGTCGCCTTGAACGAACCTATCATCAGATTGCCGTCTTTCACATAAAGGGTATCACGAGTGTTCATAGCTTTCGTATCTCCAATCCCAGTTATATTATCATGCACGCGCGCAAAAGTCAATCGGGACGTTGAAGCAGACAGTTTTTCTCTCCTCTCCGCGTGCCGGCGCGGCGATGCCCTCCGTTGCGCCGCACAGCACGGGACGCGGAGCTGCGGAAAGGAAAAGAGAGGGGCTTACCCTCCCTTTTTCCGCTTTCACCGCGCCGCGGCACGCCGTCCGGCCGGTCACCTCGGAGAACCTATGCGCTTGATGAGGTCCCACAGACTCGCGCGTTCCACGTCACGCGCCGCCACGAGGTCGAACTCGCGCTCGATGTTGCCATCTCTCACCACATACCCCTTGCCGACTGCGTCGCCCGCTTTCACGGGGGCTTTGATCTTGTCGGGCAGCTCGATCCTCAGCTCCGCCTCGGACTTGTCGTTCCGCGGCACAAGGACAGTCACGTCCTCGGATACGGTGACGTCCACCCGCCGTTCCTTGCCGCCCGACACGCGCACGTCGCCCACGCTCTCCCCTGCAGCGACAAACTTCTGCGAGCGGAAATTACCGAAAGCGTAGTTGAACATCGTACTTACGGCGTTAAACCTGCCTTTGGAGCTGTCCGCGCCTATGACGACCGCCACGATACGCAGTCCGTCGCGCTCCGCCGTAGCCGAAAGACAGAACTTCGCCTCGGACGTGAACCCCGTCTTGCCGCCGTCGCAGCCGTTGTAGAATCTGACCAGTTTGTTGGTGTTGGTCATGGTGGTGAGCCGCCCGTCGGGATGGGTGTAATCCTCCAGCCACACGCCCGCGTCCTCGAAATAGACGGGGTGTTTTATTACCTCGCGGAACATCACCGACACGTCCTTGGCGGTGGAGAATCCTTCCGCCGCGGGAAGTCCGGTGCAGTTGACGAAATTGGTGTCCTTCATGCCGAGTTCCGCCGCACGCGCGTTCATATCGTTCACAAAGCCTTCCACGCTGCCGGAGATCCTCTCCGCGAGGGCGACGCAGCTGTCGTTCGCGCTTGCGACGACGACCGATTTCAGAAGATCCGCCGCCCTGTGCCGCGTACCGGCGTCCAGGAATATCTGCGAGCCGCCCATTGACGCCGCGTTTTCGCTGACGTACACTTCCTCGTCAAGCGACAGCTCTCCCCTGTCCACCGCTTCCAGCGTGAGCAGTACGGTCATGATCTTGACCATGCTCGCGATGGGAAGCCGCGCGTTTTCGTTCTTTGCGTAGAGAACGGTGCCCGTCGCCGCGTCCACGAGATAAGCGGATTTGCCCTCTGTGTTCAATCCCTCCGCACGCGCATGCGCCGACGGAACGAACACGGCTGCCGCCGCCGCGCACACGGCAAAAAGCGCCACGGCGATCACCGCAAGGGCTTTTCTCAATACGTTTTCGGCTTTCTCTTTCATAGTTCACCTCGCGGCTAGTGTGCGTAAAGCGCGCGGATTTATTCCGAAACAAGCGCATTCCGCCCGGAATACACAGGCGGAGCGTGAAATGCGGCGCGTTACCGTCAAAAAAGGCGGAAACCGCGGTCGCACACGGCAAGACCGCGATTCTCAAAAGCCGACGACGATGACCTTGACGAAGGAGCCTATAATGACGAAAATGACGAAATCCACCGCCGTATTGACGCCGTAGATCTTGAGCAGCGAGAGCGCGGAAGCGCGCACACGGTTGCACCCCACGGCACATGCCGCTCTCGCGCCGGCTACCGCCATGCACACGAAGGTGACGAGGAAAAACGGAATGTAGATGACGATCATGTTCACCGTACCCGTAATGCCGTAGACGGCGACGAGCAGGCACATATATTTGCCGAAATAGTATCCGAGCAGCGCGAACGCGAGCAGACTCACAATCGCGAGCGCGGGCGCGCACGCGGCGAGAAGCAGGATCCCGTAGCCTATCAGCACCGTGAACGAGGCGGTGAAGAACACTTTCACCGCGCCGAACTCCATATCCGCGCGCGCTATCTGCTCGAATTCGCCTCCGGCGGCGTTGATGGTGATGAAAATGCCGAGAACGATGCCCAGCGCGAACAGCGCGCAGAAACTTATCACGCTCTTGCGGTTTTCCTTGCAGAAGTCCTTGACCATGCACCATGCCGTGCGAAGACCAGTCATTCTCATACAAAAGGTTATGCCGCACGCCCGCGGCATATGCGCGCTATTGACACCCTTCGCCGTAATGCGCCTCTTTCGCCGCAAGAACATCAAAAATCGGCAGCCGCAAAGTGTTAAACTCACAGCATGAACCCTATCCCCCCGCGAATAAAATTGTATCTTCTGAAGCTAGGTTTCCAGCCCAATCTCAAAGGCTACCGCCTGCTCGCGCGCCTCATCGCGCTGGCGCAGGAGGGCACGGAGGTCATGCCCCTCAAATACTTCGGCTACAAGCGGCTTGCCGAAGAGTTCGGCGCGTCTGAAGCGAGCGTGGAAAAGGACATTCAGAACGCCATCTCCGCCGCGTGGCTCAGGGGCAGCGTGGATGTGCTGTACGCGGAGTTCGGCGAAACGCTGGACGAGGACAAGGGCAAACCCACCAACAAGCAGTTCCTGCTCACCGCGCTGGAAAGGCTGTCCGCAAGTGACGAAAAATACGGAGAGCTCCCTTAAGGGAGCTGCTTTTGTATTATAAAACCGCCCGTAAAACGAGCGGTTTGTGAGGAGTCTACACTAAAAGCCTATGTTCTCCTCTGTCTGCGCGAGATTGCCTCCGCAGCTCCCCCGTTTATGGGAGCGATGGCATTTGTGATTATAGCAAAGGGAGAAAGATATGTCAAACGTCATGCTTATGCCGCGTCGGGGAGCGCGCCGGAGTCCCGCGCGACCTTTTCCGCTTCGTCCATCATGAAGCGCGCGTGCACGCCGTAGCCGCGTGTGGGGTCGGTGACAAAGACGTGCGTCACCGCGCCGATGAGCACTCCGTCCTGGATGATGGGACTTCCGCTCATCCCCTGCACTATGCCGCCCGCCCGCTCCAGCAGCCGCTTGTCGCGGACGGCGATCACCAGTCCTTTCTGCGCACGCTCCGACTGCGGCTCTACTTTCACCACGTCCACGTCATAGAACTCCGGCGTGCCGCCGCTGAGCGTAGTCAACACCTGTGCGTGGCCGGGGTGCGCCTCTCCCCGCCCCGCCACGCGTATTTTCTCGCCGCGGGGCTGCGGATTCCATCTGCCGTATATTCCTATCTCGGTGTTTTCGCAGTTGCTGCCGATCGGAGCGGCAAGACGGTTGATCTCCGCCTGCAGTCCGCCCGCCCTCCCGGGCTCTCCGCGCTGAACGCCGCTTATTTCCACGTCGAAGAGCTTCCCTTGCTGCAGCTCGGCGGAAAGCCCCGTTTCCGGGTCCGCGACGTGATGACCGAGCGCCGCGTATGCGCCCTCTTCGGTGACGAAGGTGAGCGTGCCTATGCCGCCGACGTCCTCTTTGAGGTAAAGCCCCAGCCTGTTTTCGCCGGACGCGCCGTCCTTTGCGGGGAACGCCGTCACTTCGAATCTCCTGCTGTCACGCTCCACCTCGAGCGTCACCTCGCCGTCCGACTCCGCAACTCGCCGCCTGAAATCGTAAAGATTGCGCGTCCTGCCGCCGTCAAGCGACTTCACCACGTCCCCGACCTGCAGCCCGGACTCTCCGAGCGGACTCACGCTCCCCTCTTCCGTCCGCACATCGCATATCCCCGTCACGATCAGCCCGTCCGCGTCAAGCGTGATGCCCACCGGCGCACCGCCGACATACACATATCTCTCCTCCGCGGCGGCGAACGCGCTTCCGTCCGCGCCGGCGGATAGCACACCCGCGAACACCGCCGCCGAGAGCACAAGTTCGATGATCTTCCTCATGCGCTTATTATCTGCGCCCGCCCCCTTCCTTTTGCATGGAAAAAAAAGTCATAACCCTCCACTTTCCGTTTGGGGACGGGGCAAATTTGGAAAGTTTGTTTCCATTTGGGGACGGGGCAAATTTGGAAAGTTTGTTTACATTTTTGCCCCGTCCCCAAACATGATAATTCCTTGGGGCGCACGCAAAAAGGGAGGGTGACCTCCCTTTTTGCAGAAGCGGCTGTCCGCCGCATATTCATGCTCTTGCGGTCTCATTCGGCGCGGGGCGTGCTTTTAGCGCCTGCGCTTGTCATCGGAATATTCTGCAACGTCAGTAATTGGTGTGTATGCACTCCCATTAAGTATCGACCGCGCCATCAGCACGCCCATCACCGACGCCATCATGAGTCCGCGCGTCCAGCCGCTGCTGTCGCCGAGGCAATGGAGCCCTGCGATGGAGGTGTTGAGCTTGTCGTCCATCTTGATCTTGTTGGAGTAGAACTTGAGCTCCGGCGAATAAAGCAGCGTTTCGTAGCCGGCGAACCCGGGCACCACTTCGTCCACCGCCTGGATGAAGTTGATGATGTTGGTCATCGCGCGGTAAGGCATGGCGGCTGTGATGTCGCCAGCGACCGCGTCCTTGAGGGTGGGACGGACGTTGGACATGCCGAGCTCCCTCTGCCAGGTGCGTTTGCCCGCTAGGATGTCGCCGTAGCGCTGCACGAGGATCTTGCCCGCGCCGAGCATATTTGTGAGCTCGCCTACCTTCTGCGCGTACTCGATCGGCTGATTGAAAGGCTGGTTGAAGGAGTGCGAGCACAGGATGGCGAGGTTGGTGTTCTCGCTCTTCAGCTCCTTATAGCTGTGCCCGTTGACGACGGCGAGGTCGTTGTCGTAGTTCTCCTGCGACACGAAGCCGCCGGGGTTCTGGCAGAAGATGCGCACTTTGTTCTTGAAAGGCGCGGGATAGCCGATGAGTTTGGACTCGTACAGCACGCTGTTGACCTCTTCCATGATCTCGTTGCGCACCTCGACTCTCACGCCGATGTCCACCACGCCGGGAGCGTGGGCGATGTTGTGCACCGAGCACATCTTCTCCAGCCAGTCCGCGCCGCGACGGCCGGTGGCGATGATGGTCTTGTCCGCAAGCAGTTCGCGCGCGCCGTTCTTCGCGTCCTCGATGATGACGCCCTTGCAGACGTTCTCCTCAAGGATGATGTTGTTGCACTGCGCGCCGAATATCATCTCCACACCGTTGTCGCGGAGGTAGTTCTCTATGGCGAGGTATATCCCCTGCGCCTTTTCCGTGCCCATGTGGCGTATGGGACAGTCCACCAGCTTCAGCCCGGCTTTGATGGCTTTGCGGCGGATCTCCTTCACCTTTTCCTCGTTGCCGAGCCCCTCGATGTGCTCGTCCGCGCCGAATTCGAGGTAGATCTTGTCCGTGTAGTCGATGAGTTCCTGCGCGAAATCGTGCCCGATGAGTTCGGGCAGTTCGCCGCCCACTTCGTAGGAGAGCGAAAGTTTGCCGTCCGAGAACGCGCCCGCGCCCGAAAAGCCCGTCGTGATGTGGCAGTAAGGTTTGCAGTTGCGGCAGGGACCGCCGTAAGCCTTGGGACATTTCCTCCGCTCGACGGGCTGCCCTTTTTCGACAATGACGATCTTTTTGCCGCTGCCGTTTCTGAGAAGCTCTATTGCTGTGAATATCCCCGCGGGACCTGCGCCGACTATGCAGATGTCGTACTTTTTCATGACTGCCTCCGTGCACGGCGCTTTCCGCGCCGCGACCTTGTGCATTATAAAGCCAAAATCCCGCCCTGTCAACGTGAAAATTATTTTATATAATGTTCCGCTATATATAGAAAGTCACTCCGCCGCGCTCCCCTTTCCGCCGTCCGTTCGTCGACCGTTCGAGCATCACGAGGACAAAATTTCGGGAACGGCAGAAAATATCATGTTTGGGGACGGGGCAAATTTCGGACAAAATGTCATGTTTGGGGACGGGGCAAATTTCGGAAAAAATATCATGTTTTTGCCCCGTCCCCAAACATTACAAGTAAAGCTCCTCCGCTTCGATCACCCTTCTTATCTTCTCCAGCGCATGCTTTTCTATCCTCGACACGTACGACCGCGATATGCCGAACTTCTCCGCCACTTCCCTCTGCGTCAGCGCCGGCACTCCTCCCAACCCGTAGCGCAACCTGACGATGGCGTATTCCCTCTCGTTCAGGCACTTCCCCGTCACTTCGAGCAGCCGCTCCATCAGCATATTGCTCTCCACGTCCTCGATGACGGACCCCGTGTCCGCGAGCATGTCCATGATGGTCAGCTCGTTGCCGTCGCGGTCCACGCCCACCGGCTCGTTAAGGGACACGTTGGAACGGTGTTTCTTTGACGTGCGCATGGTCATGAGGATCTCGTTCTCGATGCACCGCGAAGCGTAAGTCGCAAGCTGCGTGCCCTTGTCGTGGCGGAAGCTCTCCACCGCCTTGATGAGCCCTATAGATCCCACGGAGATAAGCTCGTCGTTGTCGCCGTAATTGGCGTATTTTTTGGCGATATGCGCCACAAGTCGCAGATTGTGCCTGATGAGGATCTCTTTCGCCTCCTTGTCCCCTGCCTCCGCCTTCAGGACGTACTCCAGTTCCTTTTCTTTGGAGAGCGGCTTGGGAAAGGAACTTTTGTCGGAAACGTACGATGAGAAGAGAACGAGATTTTTGAGAAGCAGGAACAGACTGTCGAACGCCATACACCCTCCGCGGTTCTACATAATATGCGCCGAACGGAAGATTTTTGACAGCGGCGTCCTCAAATGTGCGGCATCGCGCCGTATCCGGGCGCGCGCTTTGGCGGAACCGAACCGCAAACGCGGTATGCCGCAAAATACAGCGGATCAAAAGAAAAACGGGATAAATATCCCGTTTCAAAATGCGTTTGTTGCGCCTGATATACCCCCTGTCCTTCCACGGGCGGGTACGCCCCGTTCGCGCGATTCGGAAGAGAGCGCGGCGGATTACTTCTTCTTGTCGGAAAGCTGGTCTTTGAGCTTGACAAGTTCCTCAATCTCGTTCAGGAGCGTGTTGATGTCCTTGAACTGGCGGTGCACCGAAGCATACCTGACATACGCGACGTCGTCGGCTTCCCTCAGCTGCTCCATGACCAGCTCGCCTATGTATTTGGACGACACTTCCTGTTCGAGAGAATTGAGTATCTTGCGCTGTATATCGGTCACCATCTTGTCGATCGCGGTCATGGAAATGGGGCGTTTCTCACACGCTTTCATTATGCCCATTTTGACCTTGGCGGGATCGAACGTCTGTCTGCTGCCGTCCTTTTTCACGACGAGAACGGGGGTGCTCTCAATGGTTTCGTAAGTGGTGAAGCGCTTTCCGCAGCTCTCGCATTCGCGGCGGCGGCGGATCGAAGTGCCTTCCTCGTTCTGTCTGCTGTCAACGACTTTGCTGTCCATACATCCGCAATAAATACATTTCATGATCCGTAATCCTCGCAGAATATTGTATAGATTATACAATAAATCCGCTCCGATGTAAAGAATCTGACAAAAAATTCGCTTCCGCGCATATTCGCGGAACGGGACGCGTAAGGTTTTGTATGAACGTCAAGCAGTACACTTTTGCGGAACTCGCCGAAAAACAGGTAGTCAACGTCGCCGACGGGCGGCAGCTGGGACACACCTGCGACATGGTGTTCACCGCCTACGGCAGGATACTCGGACTGGTCGTGCCGGGGAAAAAGAGCTTTTTCAAGAGCTTCACGTCCTCGGACAACCTGTTCATTCCGTGGAACAACATCGTGAAAATCGGCGGCGACGTCATACTCGTGGAAATGGTCGGCGGCGTTTCCGTGTGCAAAGAGGGGGAAAACGATGACGAAGATTACATGCCGAAATGAAACGGTCACCCGTCACTGCGGCGGAACCGAAGGCGAAAACCGCAAAAAAGCCGCCTTTTCGGACGAATCGGTACATTCGGGCGGCAAAACGCTGAAAGTGCGCCCCGCTGCGGAATGCGGCATTGCTGACAATTCCGCAAAATGCGATGTGCGCGCCGGGAACGTCGTCAAACCGTCTGATCCGCGCTCCGTCACCGCCGGAAAAGGAATTGCTGATGAAAAAACCGTCCGGACGGTCAAAACGGCGGCGTACACGGATCTCCGCACCTCTTTTGCGGTGTTTTCCGCAAAAGCGCGCGCCGTTTTTGCACGGATATACTACAAAACTCTGTTCTGACACCGCCCGCGAATGTCCGTCACTGCAAATGGGAAGGATAAAGCACACTAGTCCAGCAGCTTTCTCAGCCGCGCTACTGCGGACTTTTCCAATCTGCTCACCTGCGCCTGGCTCACGCCGACCTTTTCGCTGATCTCATTCTGCGTTTTGCCGTCGAAATAGCGCATTTTCAGCACTGCGAGCTCCCTTTCCGGCACTTGCTTCAACGCCTCGGCAAGCGCTATCTTCTCCGACCAGAGGTCCGCATTCTCCTTTTCGTCGGCAAGCTGATCGAGTATCTGCATCCCGTCCTCTCCGTCCGAAAACGCCGGCTCGAAAAATGAAACCGGCTCGCTCACCGCGTCCAGCGCGCACGCCACCTGCCGCATGTCAATGCCGATCTCCTCCGCGATCTCGGTAAGTCCCGGATCTTTCATGGTGCTCTCCACTATCTTTTCCCTCGCCTTCAAAGCCTTGTATGCTGTGTCACGCATACTTCTGGGCACTTTTATGCCCGTCCTGTCGCGGAGCGACCTGCGTATCTCGCCGATGATCATGGGCACGGCGTATGTTGAAAAACGCATTCCCAGACTTCTGTCGAAGTTGTTAAGCGCCTTCATCATGCCCACCATCCCCGCCTGGAAGAGATCGTCGGCATTCTCCTGCGAGGCGGAAAATCTGCCCACTACGGATAGAACAAGCCGCATATTTGCGCGCAGGAACAGCTCCTTCGCCGCAGCGTCCCCCTTTTCGATGAGCGCGAGGAGTTCCTCGCTGCGCGCCGCCGTAAGGCGCGGAAGTGTGCTCGTATCTATGCCGCATATGGTGACTTTGTGCATAAAAAATCCTCCTGCACAGCCGTTATGTAGGAGGAAGTATTCTCAAAATACTCGAAATGTATTATACTTTTTGCCTTATTTTAGAATAGTTTGGCGTCGATTTACACTTTTATGCGCCGCGCCGAATGTTTGTTGCGGCGCACGCCACGGCATACGGAGCACGGGACGACACGCCGGCGGCGGCATAGACGAAGCGGAGCGGGATGCACCGGATGCACTTGTCAGCCGAGTTTTGCGATCTCCTTTTTAAGGGAGGACACGATCTTCTTCTCAAGCCGTGATATGTAGGACTGCGAGATGCCCATCATCTCCGCTATCTCCTTTTGTGTCTTTTCTTCTTTGCCGTCCAGCCCGAAGCGCAGTTCGACTATCTGCCGCTCGCGCTCAGGCAGGCGTGAGAAACTCTCTCTGAGCATCTCTTTCTCAGCCGAAAGCTCCACATCCTTGTAGATCGCGTCGGGTTCCGTGCCCAGTACGTCGGACAGCAGCAGCACATTCCCCTCCCAATCCACGTTGAGCGGCTCGTCCAGACTTACTTCCGCTTTCAGGCGCGACGTCTTGCGCAGATGCATGAGGATCTCGTTCTCTATACACCGGGAGGCGAATGTGGCGAGCTTGATGTTTTTGTCCGGCTTGAAACTGCCCACCGCCTTTATCAACCCTATCGTGCCGATGGAGATCAGATCCTCAAGGTCGACGCCCGTGTTGTCGAACCTCTTCGCGATGTAGACCACAAGGCGCAGATTGCGCTCTATGAGCCTGAGCCGCGCCTCCTCGCTGCCGTTCATGTATTCGGCGAGCGTTCGCGCCTCCTCTTCCGGTGTCATGGGCGACGGAAGTGTTTCCCCGGCGCCTATATAGTCCACGGCATACGGCGCGCCGAAGCCGAGAAAACGCAGTATTTTGCTCAACAGCTCTCTTATTTTCATTGCCGATCTCCCTTATTCATCCCACTCAATATTACTTTCCATTTGGGGACGGGGCAAATTTGGAAAGTTTGTTTCCGTTTTTGCCCCGTCCCCAAATGTAAACATCTCTGTTTGACGGTTTTCCTGCCGCACTCCCGCCCGGCGCTTCCGGCGCGGTTTTACCGGGGGCTAAAACATCGTGTTTTGCAGGATCACCTCGTAGCCGTCGAAGTCCCTGTCGGCAAGCGCGGCGTACGCCCTTATCTCTCTGCCTTCCACTCTCACGCCGTCCAACTTGACGATGGGCAGGCTTGCGCGTCCGCTGACCGTCGTCAGCTCCACGAATCCCTCTATGCTCGCGGCTCGCGCCTCTCCGTGCCACCCGTCGATGCCGCAGGCGAACCTCTCGGACACTATGACGACCGGCAGTCCGCTTACGGCGTCCGTCAGCGTGTTGCCGCTGTCGCACAGCGCGTCGGCGGAGAACTCTCTTCCGTCCACGATGAGCCGCGCCGGACAAATCTTCCGCCGTATCCTGCCGCGTGCGCGTGCAAAACACCGCACGGCGACGAGCATCACCAGCGCCGCGAATGCGGTCAGACCGAGGACGAGATAGCCGTTCAGATCCGTGCCGATGAGGTTGCTCACCCCTGACACCGCGCCGCCGAGCGCGAACGTCAGCCCGGCGAACACCGCCAGCGAGATTATGTAGTCCTTGAAGTTCGCATATTTGTCAAACAGCACTGTGAGCAGCGGCGCAAGCAGCGCACGGATGAGGATCTGCGCCCACTCCGGCACGACGGGATACGCCACGGCGACCGCCGCGCCCAGCGCGACCGCGCAGGCAAACCGCACCTTCCGCACCTTCCTTCTGCGCAGGAACAGCACGGCATACACCAGCAGCGCGTCGAGCGCAAGATTGTTGATGAGCACAACCTCGACGTACACCCTCACGCCACGGATTATACCCCTCCGCACCTTGCGAAATCTTTCCGTTCCGCGCCCTCCGCGCCCTGTCTGCGGATAAATATCACCGACAGAAAAAGCGCAGACATCGCCGTACCCTATTACCGAGGCTTTTCGCCCCACCTGCAGCCAAATCCACACCTTAACCACATCTCATTTCATCTCATTTTCACCGCGCCCCACACTACATGCCCCGCCATACGCAACCGGTAGTCAAAATGACTAGAAGCCACTTTGCTCCAGGGTGTTTATATGCCTGTTTTATGACGTGACTTTTGAGATTCACATATTAAAGATATTATTTGGATACAAATCGAGCGCGTAGTCAAGGCTTTTAGCCGCCTCTGCACATCATCCACACCGTGGTTTTGCCGCATATGCCTCACCATACACCTCGCTCATACGACTTTTAGTCAAAATGACTAGAAACCGCTTTACACAACGATTGTGTGTGCTTTGCGGGGTTAGCCATGCGTCTTTCTGCCGCGGCACACAATAATCGCGCAAAATCAAACTTGTAGTCAAAATGACTAGAAGTTCTTTACTGCATGGTGTTTATAAACAGCTTTATGGCGAGACTTTAGAAATTCACATATTAAAAGAGATTATTGGGGGTACAAAATCAAACTTGCAGTCAAAATGACTGGAATTTCTTTACGCTGCAACGGTGTATGACTTGCGGTTTTGTAGTGCATATTGTGTTGCAACCGTAAGAGGCAATATGGCGGAAAAAATGCGGCTGCGCCTGCACAAGGCAGGAACAGCCGCGGAGGAAAAAATATAAATGATTAAAACGCCGTCAATTTAATTGTCCGATTTCCGCCTGTTGTGCTCCTTGCACAGCATCTGGCAGTTCTCGATTGTGGTCTGGCCGCCCTCTATCCACGGAGTGATGTGATCCGCCTCCATTTCCTTGTAGGCGTAATGCGCGTTCGGGCGTCCCTCTCTGAGGCAATGGGGGCAAATTCCCTTTTGCATCTCGTACTTCTGCATCTTGATGTCATCCGGGAATGCCCTGAGGCTCAGACTCTTGGGATCGCGCGTGAGAACGTATTGATAAATGCCCTTTTTGCTTTTCACCTCGCTGTCCAGCATGAGCCGCGAGATCTCCTCCTCCAGCACATCCGCGTCCAGCGGCGCGGAATGAAACTCGTTGTAGAGGAAACCCCATTCCACCTCTTCCATGCAAGAGCGCACGACTTTGAACTTCACCTTCGCCCACTCGATGACGTTGTTGAAATAGATCCAGAGGTCATCGGCGTTGCGGTCGTGCTGATGGCGGGACATATAGTCCTCTATGCTCATCCCGTCGCGCGCACTTATCCACTTGAGCGCACGTTCGAGCAACTCCTGTTGCAACACCTTATCCTTGCAAAAACCTTCCGACACCTTGACCGCCGCACACCCTCTCTTACTGAAATAGCGCTTGGCGCTTGTGAGCCACGGACCGGTGTATATCGCATTGCGCAGCTCCTGATCGGATAGTTCTTCGCCCGCGATATTGATGGTCTTGAACCACTCGAGCCGCTCCTCGTCCGTGCCTTCGCAGAAATAGACGAACAGTTTGTAGTCCAGGATGCGCTCCCTTTCCGCCTGCGTAAGGTTGCCGAACATGCGGCTCTTTATGGAGAAGTCGTTGTTGACATATTGGCAGAAACTCACCGTCCTTTGCTGTCCGTCCAGCAACTCGAAAGTCCCGTCCTCGTTCTTCATCCAATACATCACGTTGAGCGGAAACCCTTTCATTATGGTGTCGATGACCGCATTGCGCGGCTTTTCCTTGTAGACAAACTCGCGCTGATATTGCGGACGGATGTTCAGCCTGCCGCCATAGCCAAAGACGCCCTCCTCATCGTTGTCTACATACCCCTCGACAACATCCCTGATCGGTATCTCATGCAACTCAATTTTCATGGTTTTTTCTCCTAATGATTGTCCAGTTATATTTTTCTTCGTATAAACAGCCGTTTATATTTTTTTACTCCATTCACTACCGGCTGCGCTATTCCGCTTTTGCTGTCCCATAGACCGTTTGATAGCCCTTTTCCCTCACTTTCAGTAGCTCCAATGATTTCAAACTGATCGGGATTATGTTTTTCTAAATATGTGATTGGAACCCCCATAACTCCATAATAGTCACATGGAATATTTTTTGTTATAGACACCTCAATGGCGTCATAATTGGCATATTTCGGATATAGTTCGGGAGTATATTTCTTGTACAGTATAAAATCTTCATATCGCTTTTTAATTTCGAGATTGGTAAACCACATTACGCCCGACACTCTTATCATACCTTCTCTGTGCTGACCGGATTTAGCATAGTCCACATAGTGCTTGTTGATAAAAAATCCCGCGTTTCCGCTGAACCCATAGCCGAGCCACAGCTTGTTCGCTTTTATCAGTCGGAATATCTCCTTGTAAGTGATTGCGTTCTGATTGCCTATGATTATGAATTTTTTATCATAAGCAAACAACTGTGCTACATATTCGCGAAATAGCGAAAAAGGCGGATTGGTAACGACGATGTCAGCCTCTTTCAGGAGTTCCACGCATTCTGCGGAGCGGAAATCCCCGTTGCCGTCGAGGAGTGTGATTGCATTCCTCTTGTTTTTCAACAAATGATCGACGTCCACCATGTCCGTAGTGCCGTCACGGTTGAAGTCCTCCACTTCGGTTATCTCGATCTTGTATGCCCGACGCGCAGTGTTGGGAATGTGTTTTTCCTCGATATCCGGGAACATCGACAGCTGCGTGTATGCAACGGGAGAAGGATCATAGCAAGTCGCGATGAGTTTCTTCAGCCCAAGGATGTTGAAATTCAAGGCGAAATATTTAAAAAAACTGCTCTCGTACGGATCATCGCAGTTGCAAAAGACAGTCTTATCACTGAAATGATTTTTATAGTGCCTGAGTTCATTCTCAATGTCGGAAAGTTGAGTGTAAAATTCATCTTTCATAGCAGCTTTTGCCTTACGAAGATCACTGTTGCCCGCCATTTGTGCTCCCCTTTTTCGGCGTAAAAAAGGGTTAAAAAAATGTACGCCGAATATATTATTCGGCGTATTTTTTTCATGCAAAAAATCCATCGAAAAATCAACGCTATGTACATAGCGTAATTTTTAATTTTGCAATTTTTGCGCCAAACATTGACTTATCGCAGCAGATGTGTGTATATTAAGTACGTCATATAATATATTCTATGTACTTTTTACAGTAGCTTTCCAAGGCGGTTCATCATCGCGCGTTTGTGTTCCATCAGCGAGTGCGCATAGCGGTTGAGCGTGACGGTCGGGTTCTTGTGTCCGAGCAGTTCGGAGAGAGTCCTGACGTCCATGCCGCATTCCAGCGCGCGCGTGGCGAAGGTATGACGGAGGGAGTGGAATCCCCTGTGCGGTATGCCCAGCCTCGCAAGCAGCAGCGCGAAACTCCGCTGATAGGAGCGCACGGGGACGGATGTCTTGCCGTGTGCTACGACGAAGTCGCACTCACTCTTCCTCTTCATCTCACGAAGGATGGGCAGGAGCTGTTTCGGCAGAGGGATCATCCGGACGGAGCTTTCCGTCTTGGGAGTGTCCAGCACCTTGCCGCCCGCCTCGTCGTAGCAGGAACGCTCGACGCTGATAATGCCGCGGCGGAAATCGACGTCACGCCATTGCAGGGCGAGGAGTTCGCCGATGCGCAGCCCCGTGTAAAGGCAGATGACGACACCGTACATTCTGTGATCGCCCCTCTCCAGCACCGAGCGCTCGATCTTCTTCTGCTCTGCTGCCGTGAAACATTCCACCTTTCGTTCCGTAACTTTCGGGCGCTTGACCGCGCCCGCCGTGTAGTTCTCCGCCGCGCCCTGCGCGTGCGCCGCTTTCAACGAGCTTTGCAGCACGGACACCACGACGTTCACCGTGCCTGCGGAAAGCCCCGTGCCCTGCTTGCCGCCCCGCTCCGCCAACCCGGTGACGAACCGCTGCATAACGGCGGGTGTAAGAGCGTCCATATCGTATCCGCCCAGCGACGGAACGAGGTATACGCGGACGACCTCCGAGTAACGCGCGCAAGTGCGCGGCTTTGCCGAGAGCATGACGTAGTTCTTCAGCCAATAATCCAACCATTTTGCGTAGATCAACTTTTTTTCCTCCGAGTTCGCATGCCCGGACGCTCAGCACCCCGGCATGCTTTGATGTCACAACATTAGCACAGCGCGTCCGTCCGACCTGCGCAATTATGCCGCGCGCGGAGGAATATTCCGCTCATAAATAATATATAAATCAAAGTAAAACAGACTTCACGTCCCTTGACACGGGAATGTTCTGCCACATCCTTCCCGGCGTGAGGGTGAAACTCCGGCAAGACCGGCTGTACGTCCTCAAACTTGGGAGTGTTGTACCCCCTCCTTTCCTTCGGGCTTTCCTCCCCCACTCGGAATAGGGGACAATCCTCCTATCATGCGTGACTGACTTCTCGTACTTTTGAAAAAATTTTATTCTCGCACTGACATAATCGAGCGGCGAACAGTACCGACTGAACGTCGCTCGTGGGCGGAGGAAGGCGACTCGACGCGCACTATGCCCGTGTCTGGTTAAGGTACGTCTAGCTTGCGAGGTCGCAGGTCGCGCCGCGACTTGCAAGAGGCGGTTGCACCGCCTGTGCAAGTTTGGCTGAGCGGCACGTGATTACGTCTTCGAACGAGTGAACGTGTAAAATAAGGTTTTTATTTCGTCTTCGCACAAGTGCTCGTTGAGTATAAGTTTATTCTTTCGTCTTCGAAAAAGTGAACGTTGGAGACAAGCGTGCCAAGAATAAGTTCACGTTGATTAAACCGCGATATTTGAGCGTCAGACAAGGAAAAGCCTTTCCGCACAAGAGGAGCGTCTAAACCGTACGTGACTTGCAGGGCGGAAAGGCTTTGACGCAGTATCACGCAATTTACCCCACAAAATTTCCTGCGGAAATTGTTGCGGGGACCCCGTCCTGAAAATCTAAGTTGTACGGCACTGAGAGGGCGATATTTAGATGAGATGCGCGAAAGCCCCCATATTCAGGACTCGCCGCGTACTTGTCGTACGTAAGAGGTCTGAATATGGGGGCTGACAAAGCAGATCGCTAAATAGCGCCCTCTCAGTCCCGGGTGCGGCGCAGATGACGCAGGAACGGCGGCACCAGCTTCCCTCCGTTGCCGAGGTCGATACGTCCGGAAGGAATGCCGGACGCGGGAGCGGCAGGTTCAGGGGCGGGTTCGGGTGCCGCGGGACGGACGGGTTCCGGCTCGGCAGGAGCTTCGGGTTGCTGGGGAGCAAGACGTCCGCCGAACACGGGACGGTCGCGGAATATATCGCGGTTGTACTCGCTTCTGACGGGCTCGACCACCTCTTCTTTCTTTTCAGCGTCGGAGGCGATGTCGGAAATGGCGGACTCCAGCGAACGCGCCGCGCTCACGGGAGCGGAGCCTACGGACCTTGCCGGCGCATTGTGCTTGTCCACGAAACCGGTGGCTATAATGGTGATCTCGATGTCCTTCTTGTCGGGACGGAAATCGGTGCCGAAGATTATGTTGGCGCTGGGATCGACCACCTGACGAATGATCTCGCAAGCCTCGGTGACTTCGCTCAGCATCATGTCCTCGCCGCCGCAGATGTTGACGATAATGCCCGTCGCGCCTTCGATGTCAGTCTCAAGCAGAGGACTGAAAACCGCGTTTCTAACCGCCTCGATCACACGTTTCTCGCCTTTGCCGTAGCCGATGCCCATGTGTGCGAGTCCGCGTTTTTTGAGTATTGTCTTGACGTCTGCAAAGTCGAGATTGATGAGTTCGGGATTGGCGATGACGTCGCTTACGCCCTGAACGCCCTGACGGAGAACGTCGTCAGCGATCTCGAAAGCGCGCTTGAAGCCGACCTTCTTGTCGAGCACTTCGATGAGTTTCTGATTGGGTATGATGAGCAGCGTATCCACAAAATTCTTGAGGTTGCGTATGCCGATCTCGGCGTTCTTCATGCGCTGCGCGCCCTCGAACACGAAAGGTTTGGTCACGACGGCGACGGTGAGAATGCCCATGGATTTCGCAATCTCCGCCACGACGGGAGCGGCTCCCGTACCCGTGCCGCCGCCCATGCCGGCGGTGATGAAAAGAAGGTCTATGCCTTCGAGTGCTTTCTTGATCTCCTCGCGCGACTCCTCGGCAGCCATTTTGCCGATTTCGGGGTTGGAGCCGGCGCCGAGTCCTCCCGTCTTGCCGACGCCGATCTGGATCTTGCACTCCTCCGGCACAAGGGACATGTTGAGCGCCTGCATATCGGTGTTCATGACGATGAAGCTCGCGCTCTTGATGCCCGCGCGGATCATGTTGTTGACGGCGTTGTTGCCGCCGCCGCCCACACCCACGACAACGATGTTGGCTTTGCCCGGCTCTTTGCGCGGAACGGGTGCGTACATCTCCTCCTCTTCGGCGTCGTCCGAAGCATAGCCGTACTCGTTGTGTTTCGGTTCTTCTTCGGTTTCCTGCGTGCCGGAATAGCCGAATTTCTCAAAATCTATCATAAGTTACCTCCGTTGAAAACGCGTTTTGATATAAGAGCCTAAGCTCGTCTTTGACAATGATTCCGCAACCACGAACAGCGACAGCAGCGAACTGTCGTCCGGCCGCGTGAAACCGGGCACTTTGGGGGCGCATATCTCCACCGTACGCCCCAGCTTTTCGGCAATGACCGTGCGCGCTCCGCGTATGGACGCAAACCCCTCTCCCGTGAGATACACGGGAAGATAGGTGGGCGTATCCGCACCGCCGATTATCCCTGCGACGACCTCGGCGAAATATTCCAGCCGCGCGCGGACTATCTCGCACGCTTCCGCGGCATAAACGACGTGTTCGCCGTCGGTGGCGAGGACGGCGTCGTCGGAATAAGAAAGGTTGAGGTCGATAAGTTCCTTGGCGCGTTCGGCAAGCTCGAAAGGCACGCCGAGCACCTCGTATATGTCGGCGGCGACGTGGCCGCCTCCCATGGAAAAGGATTTTAGCACTTCAAGCCCTTCTCCTCTGCCCACCGCGACGGACGTGGAAAGATAGCCGGCGTCGATGACGACGTAGGACGCGTCGCGCTGCTCTCTCTCGAACATAGCCATGCACTCCGCCCACGGAGAAGCCACGAAACGGACTTCCCTGAAACCGGCGCGTTTTGCCGCGCCTTCGGCAAGCTCGGTGAAGCTCCTCTCCGCAAGCATGTACGAAACGGTGGCGGACACTCTGCCCGCATTCATACCGCGGACGTCGAAGTAAAGTTTGTCGGAAGTGTCGACGGAATAGCATATCGGGGAGGAACCTATCAAAACGTAAGCGCCGTCGTCGAAAACTCCGCCCTTTGCCGCCAGATACTCTATGTCCGCGTCAACTACTCTGCGGACTCTGTCGAGCGTCACGGTGACCGGACGGTTGACCAGGGTGACGAACTCTCCCGGAACGCCGACGAACAAACGGCGCGGAACGACGCCGGAGGCGGCAAGCGTTTCTTTCAGCGCGTCGCAGACGGCAGACGCCGCGGCGTCGGCATCGAAAAACTCCCCGTCGGAATAACCGTCGTACTCTTTGACCGTCCTGGCTTTCACATCGTATACGGACTGCGCCTTTTTGCACCCGGCAACAGCGGTGACGGTCCTCGAAGTGACGTCCAGCACGACGATATCCTTGTTGAACAGTGCGCTCATATTACCCCGTTCGCGCGCATATACGCAAGCGCGATTTATAATAATACTATTTTTATTATATAATAAATGAACCTGCTGTCAATGCTTTTACGTTAAAAAAACGGATTTTTGTAAGATCTCTTCCGTCCGGCGCGTAAAAATGTCGCATTCCGCGGCGGAAGGCGTAAAAATGACGGAGAAGAACGCGCTTTCCGTGCGGCGGCGCGCCGCGGTAAAACGGGGCGCGCCGCACAGCGGTCACCGCACGGCGGTCACGCGCGCTATCTTTCCGCCCAGAGAGGAGAAAACTTCCTCGATGCGTTCGTAGCCGCGGTCTATATAGCGCACTCCCGACACGGTGCTGCGCCCTTCCGCGCCGAGCGCAGCCACGACAAGTCCCGCGCCTCCCCTGAGATCCGCCGCACGCAGTTCCGCTCCCCTCATCCCTCCGCTGCCGTCCACGAAAGCCGTGTTGCCGGCAAGAGCTATCCGCGCCCCCATTTTGCGCAGTTCCGCCACATGCGAAAATCTGTCCTCGAACACCGTTTCCCTCATGGTGCTCATGCCCGACGCGTAGCACTGGCACGCCATGAACGGAGCCTGCATATCCGTCGGGAAAAGCGGATAAGGCCCCGTGCTGACGTCGGTGGGCGCAAGCATACCGTCGCTTTCGAACACCATCACCCCTCCGTGCTCGACCAAAAAAGTGTGCGCGCCGAGGAATGGCGAGATCACCGCCCCCATGACCGAGGAATCCGCGCCGGAAAGCTCAACCCTTCCGCCGCATACGGCTACCGCCGCCATTACCGTACCGGCGACTATCCTGTCGGGGACGGGCACCGCCGCCGCGCCGTCAAGACAGTCAACCCCTCTCACCGTCACGACCGGAGTCCCCTCTCCTGATATATCCGCGCCCATTTTCCTGAGGAGCCGCACAAGCGACACTATCTCCGGCTCTCTCGCCGCACCGACGAGTCTTGTCGTGCCCTCCGCCTTGACGGAAGCCATGATGAGATTCTCCGTCGCGCCGACGCTGGGATATTTGAGCAGTATCTCCGCGCCGTGCAGCTTCTGCGCGGTGCAGCGGACGAAATCCTCTCCGTATTCCACGCGTGCGCCGAGTCTTGAAAATCCGTCGAAGTGAATGTCCAGCGGACGCGCGCCTATCCTGCATCCGCCGGGAGTGAAAAGCCGCACCTCTCCGCATTCGGCGATGAGAGCGCCGAGCATGAACACCGAGGAGCGCATCGCGCACGCAAGATGCGCGGGTATCTCGGTCAAAGCAGGCGTGCCGGACACGGTGATGTCACGTCCGTTCCTCTCCGCGCGCACTCCGAGCGCGCGAAGCACTTCCGTCATGTCGGCGACGTCCGTGATCTGCGGACACCCCCTGACGATGACGGGCTCCGGAGTGAGCACGCTTGCGGCGAGCATGGGAAGCACGGCATTTTTAGCGCCGCATACCTGCACTCTTCCGTTGAGGGATTCTCCCCCGTCGATGACGAACACGTCTTCTTTCATACATTCCTCCCCCGCAGTCTTTGCGGCATTGCCGCGGCGGGCGCGCCCGTCCTCTCCGCAAGAGGACCGAGGAACACACCCGAAGAGTACCTGGACACGGAAAGCAGCGCCCCGACCGCCGCGAAGTAACACACCAGCGAACTTCCCCCCGCGCTGACGAAAGGCAGCGGAAGCCCCGTCGGCGGGACCGCTCCGCAGACGACGGCGACGTTCATGAGAGTCTGCAGCGCGAGAAGCGCGGTTATCCCCGCGGCGAGATAACACGAGTATCTGTCCCGTGCGCGCGCCGCGATCAGCGTGCCGCGGACTATGATCACCGCAAACAGCGCAAGCACTCCGAGCACTCCGAAAAAGCCCGTTTCCTCGCCGATGACGGAAAGGATGAAATCGCTCTCCGCAAACGGAAGGAACAGATACTTCTGTCTGGAATTGAACAGCCCCACCCCGAAAAGTCCGCCCGATCCCAGCGCGTAGTAGGACTGGATGAGCTGATAGCCTTCGTCAAGCGGCGACGACCACGGATCGAGAAACGCGAGCAGTCTGCGCACGCGGTAAGGTTCGGCGACAATGAGCGCGATCCCCAAAGCGGCAACGGGGACGAGTATGACCGCAAGATGCGTCGGCTTCGCGCCCGCCGCGAACAGGAGGACAAACGCCGCCGCGCCCACGCATATCGTCACGGACATGTTGGGCTCGAGCAGCAGGAGCAGGCAGACGAGTCCGGCTGTTGCGAGGAACACAAGCGCACGCGGAAACGTGCCCACTCCCTTTTTCGCGGCGAAAGCGGCGAGGAACGCCACCATGGCGAACTTCGCGTATTCGGAGGGCTGCACCGTGAAAAATCCGAGATTTATCCACCGTTTCGCGCCGTAGCTCTCCACGCCGAAGCCGGGGACGAACACCGCCGCGAGCAGCGCGACGCCGACGGCGAACAGGACGAACGAATACTTCTTTATCCTTTCGGGACGGACGAAGGACACCGCGAACATTGCGGCGACGCCCAGCGCCAGCGCGACCGCCTGCGTTTCCACATACCTGAAAGCGTCGCCGTACTGCAATTCGGCGGAATAAGAGGACGCCGAATAGATGAACAGCAGTCCCATGCAGGAAAGAACCGCCGCGCTCAACGCAAGCGGTTTGTCGAACGAAAAGAAACCTTCCCTCTTCATTTCTTTCCGCCGAGCCGCGCTACCGCGGCGTCGAAAGCGCGCCCTCGTTCCACGAAACTCGTATAATTGTCATAGCTTTTGGAAGAGGGGGAGAACAGCACGTTGGCGCAGCCGAGCTCGTGCGCGAGCTCCACGGCGTCAGCGCACGCATCGGCGATATCCGGGCTTTCCGTTATGCGTCTGAAGCCGTTCTCTCTGGCGGAGGAAATGATCTTCTGCGCGTTTTCGCCGGTGACCACCGCGCCTTTGACGCTGTCGGGCAGCGAGGAGAACAGTTCGGCGAAATTCTCTCCCCTGTCCGCGCCGCCCAGAATGAGCACCGTACCGCCGTCCATGCTCTCCGCCGCGGAAACCGTGGAAAAGACGTTGGTAGCCTTGCTGTCGTTGAATATCTTCACGCCGTCCACCGTACCGCATTCTTTGCGTCTGAACTCCGGGCGGCGGAACGTATGCAGAGCGGAAGCAACCGTATACAGGCTCACCCCCTTTTCGACGGCGACGGCGACGGCGGCGAGCAGGTCCTCAAGCTCTCTCCCGGCGAAATCCAGATCGCACACCTCCGCCACGGGCATTCCGCGGTAACACACGAATCCCGACGAGAGATACGCCCCGTCCACGGGATGCGAAATGCTGAAAGGAACTTTGCGCGCTCTGATCACGGGTTCGAGGGAGAGCACGTTTGCGTCGTCGGCGTTGTATACGGCGACGTCGCTTTCCGACTGTCTTAAAAAGACGTTCGCTTTCGCGCCTATGTATCTCGCCATGTTTCCGTGCCTGTCCAGGTGGTCGGGGGTGATGTTGAGCATGACCGCGATGTCCGGCGCGAAGTACCTAGCACCTTCGAGCTGAAAACTCGACGCCTCTATCACCGCAACTTCCATTGCGTCCAGCTTGTCCGCAATGGATGAAAACGCCGCTCCCACATTGCCTACCGCATGGGAAGGAATGCGCGCGTATTTCAGAATGTGGTCGATGAGCAGCGTGGTCGTGGTCTTGCCGTTGGTACCCGTGACCGCTATCTGCTCAGCACGGCAGAAAAGCGAGGCGAATTCCAGCTCGCTCAGCACCTGTTTGCCGCCGAGCCGGGCGTCGAGGACATGCTCGTTGCCGCTCGGCACGCCGGGACTGACGACCACTATATCGCAGTCGTTGAACACCGACGTACAGGATGTGGAATGGCTTTTTGTGGGATTGTCGTCGTAGATGACAGCCCGTCCGCCGTGATCGCGCACGAGCTGCGCCGCGGAAATGCCGCTGATGCCCGCGCCGTAAACGACGACGGTCTTGCCGGTAAGGTTCATACTGCCCTCGCAAAAATCAGAGTGAGAGCGCCCGCGAGCACCGTCAGCACCAGATACAGCGCGCATATCCGCGGCTCGGAATACCCTTTCATCTCAAGATGATGATGGAACGGGGCCATCAGGAATATGCGGCGCTTTGTGAGCTTGAACGCGAGCACCTGCATTATTACTGATATGCTGGACCATACGAACATTATGCCGGCTATCGGCAGGAGAAGTTCCGCACGCGAGAATACCGCCGCGGTCGCCGCCGCGGCTCCCAGACCGAGAGAGCCGGTGTCACCCATCATCACGGAAGCGGGGTTGGAGTTGAACACGAGGTATCCCAGCAGTCCGCCGAGCAGGGACACACAGAATGCGGAGAGCGAAAAAAGCTGCTCCGCCCGCGTCCCGTCCCCCGCGGAGAGCGCGTCCGAAAAGGCGAGATACGTGAATATCGCAAATGTGAGGAAATAGCCCGCGGACGTAGTCGCGGCAAGCCCGTCCAGTCCGTCCGTGAGATTGACGGAGTTGGTCGTCGCAATGTAGACGAGCATTACAAAGGGTATTATCCACCACGAAACGTCGCCCCATCCGCCTCCGAAAGGCAGAAAGAGCGAAGTGCCGATCTCCGGCGAAGCGTAGCAGAAATACGCCGCGATCGCGCTGATGCCGAGCTGTCCGATTATCTTCTGGTAGGGCTTGAGTCCGAGGTTGCGGCGGAACTTTATCTTGATGAAATCGTCCAGAAAACCGAGCACGGCGAAGCCGAGCGTGACCGCGAGCGCGACCAGCGAAAACGCCGTCGTTTCAACGGCGCACACTATCACCGCGGGCAGCAGGAATATTATGCCGCCCATGGTGGGAGTGCCCGATTTGTGCTCATGCTGGGTGACGTAGCCAAGCACCGTCTGCCCGGCTTTCAGCCGCCTGAGCGCCCTTACGGCAAAAGGCGCCGTCGCAAGGGCGAGTACCGCGGACACAATAAGGTATACAAGGAGCAGCACGCCCGGTTTCATCTTGCCTGTCCCCACCTGCGCGCCGCGTCGAAGTCGCTGTACGGCACCCTCTTTCCGCGGATGTCCAGATAGTCCTCGCTGCCTTTGCCCGCGATGACGACGGTGTCGCCTTCCGCCATTTCCGACATTGCGTACGCGACGGCTTCCGTGCGGTCGACGAATGTCTTATAGTCCGCGCCCTTCATGCCCTGCACCACGTCGGCGATGATGCGCTCCGGGTCCTCGAAGCGCGGATTGTCGGAAGTCACTACCGTAAAATCGCTGTACTTCGCCGCCACGGCTCCCATGACGGCGCGCTTCCCCCGGTCGCGCTCGCCGCCGCACCCGAACACCGTGATGAGCCGCGATTTAGTGAGCAAACGCGCGGTGCGCAGCAGATTTTCCAGCCCGTCGGGAGTGTGGGCGTAATCGATGATCACGCTTCCGCGGTCGTTTTTAAGCACGCTGAACCTTCCCTTTACCGCCTTGACCTTCCTGACGGCGTGAGTGAGCGTTTCGGCGGAAACCCCCATTTCGTGGACGGCGGTCATCGCCGCGAGCAGATTGTACACGTTGAACTCTCCCATCAGATGCGATTTCACCTCGACGATGTCGTCGGAGAGGTTGGCCACGAAGCGCACCCCGTCCATATCCTCGCGCACGTTGACGGCAAAGGAATCCGCGGGATTTTCCAGCCCGTAACTTACGAGAGGAAGTCCGCTTTCTTCCGCGCGCGCCATGAGTTCCCTGCCGTACGGATCGTCCGCGTTCACCACCGCCTTTCTGACGTTGCCGGGCGAAAAATAGGACAGTTTGGTTTCCTTGTACTCCCCGAACGTGCGGAAGTAGTCCAGGTGGTCGCGCGTAAGGTTGGTAAACACTGCGACGTCGGCGGTGATGCCCGCCGTTTTTTCCAGCCTGATCGCGTGCGCCGAAACCTCCGCCGCGACGACGTCCACTCCCCTCGCGCGCATCTTGAACAAAAGTTCGTTCAGCTCAAAGCTGTCGGGAGTGGTGAGGCTCGCCCCCACCTTTTCTCCGTCGATGAAATGCCCTTCCGTTCCTATGATCCCCGTCCTGAACCCTGCGGCGGAAAGCAGCGAGGCAATGTAATGCGCGGTCGAGGTCTTGCCGTTGGTGCCCACCACGGCGACGAATTTCATCCCCTCCGCGGGCCGCCCCCAGAAGTTTTCGGACATGACCGCATACGCCCTGCGCACGTCTTTAACGAGGACGTATCCGCAGTCGGTTTCCGGTTTCGTTTCCGTGACCGCGACGAAGTCGGCGTGCACTTCGCCGAGATGGAGATTGCCGTCGTCGCGGCTCCCTTTCATACAAAAAAACAGGTCGCCGTCACCGACTTCCCCGGAATGGATCCTGAACGATCCCACCTCGAAATCCGCGTCCGCGCATACCGCGGCGACTTCTGCTCCGACGAGCAGTTCACTCAGCCTCATAAGGCACCTCCCGTATAGGTTATACGCTTATGTTAAGTATTAAAAAAGCGCCGGTCAACGGCGCGGTAAAATAAGACATCAACGGAAAAATTCAGTGCTTTCAGGTGAAAAGAAGTACGGTGTTCCTGCCGTCCACGACTGTGCCCGCCGCCGGTATCTGTCCCTTTACGGTGCTTCCCTCTCCGTCCGTTTCGACGTGAAGTCCGAGGGCGGCGAGCTTCGCGCGCGCCTGCTGCACGCTCATGCCCGTGTAATCGGCAAGCGAAAAAGGTGTGCCTACGACTTCCGCCTCTTCTCCCGTGAACTCAGGAGCAACTCCGAGATACGCGAATATGTTGCCGAACACATCCCCGACAAGCGGCGCGGCGACGAGAGAGCCGTAATACATATATCCCTGCGGTTCGTCCACAAGAAGCAGCACCGCAAAGGGCGCTTCCTCCTCGAAGGAAAATCCGAGAAAGGAGGATATGTATTTTCCCGGCGCGATGTGTCCGTTCTCATACTTCTGCGCAGTCCCCGTCTTGCCCCCTATGCGGTAACCGGGGACGTACGCGCTCTTGCCGCTGCCGTTCTTGACCACGTTTTCCAGCAAAACGCGCATGGTTTCGGAAGTGGCGGCGGAAACGGTCGTCCCGCGGTCGGGAAAGCTGCCGGATACGGTTTCTCCCGAATATCCGTCCGTTATTCCCGACAACAAGTGCGGAGTTACCAGCCGTCCGCCGTTGACGACGGACGCCGCGGCGGCAAGCATGCCTATAGGAGTCACGGCGACCGCCTGACCGAAGCCTATCCTCGCAAGATCGACGCTTTTCACGCTCTGCTCCGGAATGAATATACCCGAAGTTTCCCCCGTTATATCCACACCCGTCTTGGCACGCAGTCCGAACGCGTCCAGATAGTCGTAAAAGAGTTCCGTCCCCATGGCGAGCGCGCTGTCCATGAACACGCAGTTGCAGCTCTGCTCCACCCCTTCGGCAAACGAGATCGAGCCGTGTCCCTTCGCCTTCCAGCACCTGATCTTCTGTCCGTCCACCACCCGCGTGCCGGAGCAGTAATACCTGTCCGTCACACCCACCTTGCCGGCGTCGAGCGCGGCGGCTGCGGTCAGTATCTTGAAGGTCGATCCCGGCTCGTACACCGTGGAAACCACCGAGCTTTTCGACGTGCCGAACAGAGTTTCCAGGTCGTCGCGCGGCACGTTGTTGAGGTCGAAGGACGGATATTCCGCGAGCGCGAGTATCTCTCCCGTTTCGTAATTCATCACCACGCATGCCGCCGCTTTCGGCTCGAACCTTGCTGCCGCGGTGCGCAGCGCGCCTTCCGCTATACGCTGTATCGTCGCGTCGAGAGTGGTCACGACGTCCATGCCCTTCACCGCGGGAATATAATAACTCCCTCCACCCTCTATCTCTCTGCCCACGAGGTCGGTGTCCGTGAGTATCATGCCGTCCGTACCCGTAAGGTATTTGTCGTAATACGCTTCCAGCCCGGTCTGCCCCTCTCCGTCGAACCCCGTAAATCCGAGAGCCTGAGTCATGAAATCCCCGAACGGGTAATACCTGAGGTTGTCCTCGCCGTAATATATACCGGAAAGTCCGGACGCGACGAGGGCGTCGAGCTGTTCCTTGTCCGCGCCGCGCGCGACGGTGACTTCCGAGGTGTGCACGGAAATTTTCGCAAGAATATCGTTGTATTCGTACCCGAACACCTCCGCAAGCAGTTTCGCCACGTCCTGCTTGCTTCCCGTGGCATTGGGACGTACATATATGTTGTATCTGGTCGCGGTATCCGCAAGCACGGTGCCGTTGCGGTCGAGGATTCTTCCCCTCGCCGCTTCCGTGGGCACGTCGCGCATCCACTGCGTGACAGCCTTTGCCTGCAGATCGCCGCTCTGGACCACCATCACGGCGAACATCTTCCCCAGCACCGCGGCAAAGGAAAAAGCCGCAAGCAGTAATACCGCAAGCAGCCTTTTCCTCGGATTATGAATTATTGGGGATTGATTATGGTCCTTTTTTTGCAGCCTCATACCCAAATGATATTTGGGCGGAAGCCGGTTTATGCGTTCATTCGACCGCCACGACCGAACTGCTCGGCACTGCCGCAGTCCCGTTGTTGAGCGGCTTGGCATTGACGATGATGAGTATGCCCACTATCGCCACCACTATGACATATGCCGCGATGATAAGTTTCGCTTTGAGTCCGAAACGCGCCTTCTTCTTGGTCTTGTGTTCGGCGCGGTATTTTGCCGCGTAGTCCTCGGAAACGTAGCTTTCTCTCGCCGCTCTTTCGTATCCGGCGGTCTTAGCCGCACTTGCCGTACCCGTCGCGGACAGCCTGTCGTAAAGATCCTCGCCGGAAGCGCGTTCGGCGTCGTTGCGTGTGAATTCGTACAGTCCGCCGGAATAAGCGCGCGCGCCGCGTTCGTCGGCGTATGCGCTCCGCGCACTCTCTTCGTACCCTCTGTCGTAGCCCGCGTCGTAGCCGGCGTCGGAAGGTGCTCTGCGCTCGCGCGCGGCGTAATCTATCGGACGGTACTCCTCTTCCCTAGGCGCTCTGTAGGGACGCGACGCTTCGTAATCTCTCGCCGCTTCCGTCGAACGGGGCGCACTCTGGGGGCGTCTGTCGAAATCGTAGGCGTAACCTTCTCCGCCGTCGGCGTAACGCACATCGCTGCCGCCCGTGCGGCGGGCGGAAAATTCGCCGTAAGAAGGAAATCTGTCCGAAGTATATTCGTCGGCGGCGTCCCCCCTGTTGCGACCGAGCAATTCATCCAGCGTAATAGCCATAATTATTCACCTCTCTTTCCTTCTCACTTATTTGCGGCGAGTCTTTCGACAATCCTGAGTTTCGCACTTTCCGCTCTCGGATTCTCCTCGAGCTCGGCGGCGGACGCCGTTATCGGTTTCGCATTCACGAGCCTGACTTCCTGCACTTTTCCGCATACGCACACCGGAAAATCCGGGGGGCAGGTGCACGACAGCGTCAACTGTCTGAACGCGTTCTTCACTATTCTGTCTTCGAGCGAATGGAAGGTGATCACCGCCATTCTCCCGCCGGGTGCGAGCCGGAGCGCAAGCTCCGTCACCGCCTCTCCGAGTCCTTCGAGTTCTCCGTTCACCTCGATACGCACCGCCTGGAACACGCGCTTCGCCGGGTGGCCGAATTTGTGCCTCGTCGCCGGAGGATAACATGCCGCGACAAGATCCGCAAGCTGCAGCGTGGTGTCGATCGGGCGCTTTTCCCTCTCCCTCACGATCCTTGCCGCTATCTTACCGGCCAGCTTCTCTTCGCCGTACTCGCGGAAGATCCTTGCGAGTTCGCTCTCCGTATATCCGTTGACCACGTCGCGTGCGCTCAGCTCCGCACCGCGGTCCATCCTCATGTCGAGAGGCGCGTCTTTCACATAGCTGAACCCTCTCTCCGCGCTGTCTATCTGCCAGCTTGACACACCGAGGTCGAGCAGCACGCCGTCAAGCGTCTTTATGCCCAGTTCGTCCAGCCCGGCGCATGCGTTCTTGAAGTCGTCGCGTACGAAAGTCACTCTGTCCGCATATTCTTCAAGCCGTTTTCCGGCGGCTTCGTGCGCGTCCGCGTCCTTGTCGAAAGCTATCAGCCTGCCGCCTTCCGTCAGCCGCTTCGCTATCTCGTACGAGTGTCCGCCCCCTCCCATCGTGCCGTCGAGGTATATCCCGTCAGGCTTGATCTTCAGAGCCTCGATGCACTCCGCGAGCATGACGGGTTTGTGTGCGAATTCCACCTCACACCCCCAGGCTCCTGATCCTTTCGATCATGCGTTCGAGGTTGTCGCGGTTGAGGACGTTGTAACGGGCGTCCCACGTTTCCGCCGGCCACACTTCGAGGTAAGTCATTTTGCCGGCAAAGACGATCTCCTTCTTTATGCCGACCAGCTTTGCGAGTTCGGCGGGGAGCCTCACCCTGCCCTGCGCGTCCTCTTCGAGGTAATGCGCGTTGGACGTGATGTCGGTGGAGATGTCGTTGGCCTCGGAGTTGGCAAAAGCGTTGTGCTCCGTCACCGCCTCCATGGTCTCCGTGAGTTTGTCCTCCGGGACGATGAAAAGACAGCCTGCTCTGCCGGGGAGAATACAAGACGTGCCGCCCAGCACCTCACGGTACTTGGCGGGGATCCTCATTCTGCCTTTGTCGTCGAGCTGATGACGAACGTTTCCGAGCATGAACTTCGGCATCTCTTCCTCCTTGCCACCATTCTAAACCACTTCTGACCACCGGTCAACAGTTTTTTGAATTTTCCCGAAACTTTTTTCATAGAATAAAAAAATCCACATTTCAGCCGATATTTTTCATAAAAGATTTGCATTATTCAAACCATTGCCGCACCAACGGGATTTTTATTCGTTCAATGTTTAACCGTTTTGGTTCAATCGTGAAATATTCGGTTCAATTGTAAACCTTGTGCATCCCCTCAGCGGCGTCCGTTCCGCCCTGCCGCCACTCCGCCGCTCCGCCCCGGCTCCGCACGCTTTTCGACGCCGCGTCGGACGGCGCGGCGCACGGACCGCGCCTTATGGCGCGCGCCGCGCTTTTCACCTTTGCCGGGGCTCCGGCATATATTACAGCAAAGCCACAAAAAGGAGGTAAAAAGATGTCTTTTTGCAACTCAAACGGCGCTGACAGATGTCCCGGGAACATCAGCGGCAATCCGATGAACGGACTTTGCGAAAAAGTCTGTATCCAGGTCAAGAAAGTTTTCGACGCGTGCATCTCGCAGACCACGCTCGAAACTTTGTCCGTGACTCTCACCGACCTGACTCCGGCTTCGCCCGTACAGCCATTGACGTTCGTCAGCGGTAAATCAACTTCTTCAAGGGGCACCATTACGGCGCTCACAGTCACTCCCCTTGCCGACAGGCCGGGACTTTCCCGCGTGCTCGCAACGGTGTCGATCCCCGTTCAGATCACTTACACCGACGCCAACGGCGTCGAAGGATCGGGTACGGGCACGGTCGCGCTCACCGAGGACATCGTGATGTGCGTGCCCACGGGCAGCGTCTTCCCCGTCGAACTCGCCGCAACGGTCAATATGGCGAGCCCCAACGGCGTTTACGTCAGCGGCACGACATTCTCCATCACCGCATGCACAACGGTGGTCATGAAGGTGCTCGCGGACGTCGACCTGCTCGTCCCCTCGTACGGCTACTGCAAGATCCCGCCCTGTACGGAATTTTCACAGGAAGTGTGCCAGGGAGTTTTCGACCTGCCCCTCTTCCCGCGCTGACGGGAATGCACAGCAGTCCGGTCTGCGGAAAGGGAGCGCATATGCGCTCCCTTGTTTCGTCTTTCTCCGCACCGGCCTCCCCGCCGTTCTCCCCACCGACACCTGTGCAGCGAATCACGCTTCGCCTCCGTTTCGTCCCTTGCGCGTGCGCCCGCGACAGCCCCCCCCTGACGCCGTGAGAGCGCCTGAGAGCGGTCTTGCGGTTTTTTTGCATTGTTTGACACCCGAAACTCCTGCGCGCGTTCTACGCGCTCAGGACGCGCCACAGCGCGCCCGCGCGACGGCGCGCTCCCGGATCCGCACACGGCGAGAGCGCGTAAAATCCGCAAAGGGAATGCCTTTTCCGCCTTGCCAAAATCCGCAGATATGCTAAAATATCGGTATGAAAGTTTTTGCCATAAGCGATCTTCATCTCTCGTTCGCCGTCGAAAAACCGATGGATATCTTCGGCGACGGCTGGCAAAACCATTTCGCGCGCGTAAGCGAGGACTGGCGCGCCCGCGTCGAGGACGAGGATCTCGTGCTGCTCGGCGGCGATATGTCCTGGGGCATGAACATCGAAGAAGCGGCTCCCGATTACGCCGCCGTCGCCGCCCTTCCCGGCAAAAAAGCCGTCGTCAAAGGCAACCACGACCTCTATTGGAGTTCGCTGGCGAAAATGACTTCCGCCTTTCCGGGGTTCGGCTTCGTACAAAACAATTGCTTGAAATACGGCAATTATATTATTGCGGGCACGCGCGGCTGGACACCCCCCTCCGACGGCTCCGACGAACACGACGGCAAGATATACAGGCGCGAGCTCCTCAGGCTGGAACTTTCGCTGTCATGCGCGGAGAAAATGCGCTCCGACGGCGACACGGTCATCGCCGTCCTGCACTATCCCCCGTTCGACGCAAAATACGGCGACAGCGAAGTCACCGCGCTCATAGAAAAGTACGGCGTCAAAACCGTAACGTACGGACACCTTCACGGCAAAAACGCGCGCGTGACTCCGGAGATTGTCAAAAACGGAGTAAAATACTTCCTCACGTCATGCGACCTCACCGACAACAAACTTGTGCGGCTGTTCTGACCGTCCGAAGCCGCACCTCTCGCAGGCGCACGTAAACACGCGTCGCACACGCGTATAATCCGCCCGCGCCCTCAAAGAATCCCTCCGGACAAGCGACCGAAAAAAAATCCTCCCCGCCGACGGGGAGTTTTTTTGTTTTCAAGCGCACCGGCGCACGGAGTGCCGCGGCACGACGTCACCGGAACTTCGGAACAAGGCGCACGGCGTGCCGCTCAGGGACACTTGAGTCCGAACCCGACGCAAACAGCGCTCCGCCGCAAAAGCACGGCAAAATGCAAAAGTATTCTCATAATCGACATAAAGTATAATACTTTTTGCCGTTTTAGAGAATACTTCTACGCTTTCGACAATAAATAAAGCCGCCTGTCGGTAGCCGTGTCGATGTAGGTTGTGCCGCAAACAAGCGCGCCGCGGCAAAGTCCGGCGGTGCGTTACTCTTCTTCGGCACGGCTTTCTCCGCCGAACGCGGCGACAAGACTGTCTATCCTCGCAAGCATCTCCTCCTTGCCCGTCTTTTTGAGAGCGGATATGAGGTAGACGTTGCCGACTCCTATGCCGACGGCGTTTGCGATCTCGGCGCGGCGCTTCGTCAGCTGCGCGCGGGAGAGCTTGTCACACTTGGTGGCTACCACCGTAAACGGTATGTTGTAGTGGTAGAGAAAATTAAGCAGCATTTTGTCGTCCGCGGTAGGCTCATGCCTGACGTCCAGCAAAACGAACACGTTGACGAGATTGCGGCTGCCCGTGAGGTAACCCTCGATCATGCTCCCCCATTTCGCCTTTTCCGTCTTGGCGACCTTTGCGAAGCCGTATCCGGGAAGATCCACAAAAATCAGCGACCTTCCGTTCACGCCGAAGTAATTCACCAGTCTCGTGCGTCCGGGATCTCCCGAAGTGCGTGCAAGTTTGCCGTTGCCGGTGAGAAAATTGATGAATGAGGACTTGCCGACATTCGATTTCCCGGCAAAAGCTATCTCCGGCGCGCCGAAGTCCGGCAACTTGCCGGAGTCGGCGACCGAAACGATAAATTCCGCATTTTTGATGACCATGGCTTTTCTTTCTCCCTTGATGGTGGACTGCGCGGAGCGATCACCGCAACGCTCGTCATACCTAGTTTATTCTAACTCAAAACCCGACCGAAAGCAACCGAACTGCCGCCGTAAGCCGCACCGCGCCTCCGAGGCGTACGTTTCCGCCGCGGCGGCGCCGACAAACGGGAACGCACGGCGTGATGCCGTGCGTTCCTGACCGTATGCGGATTGTCCGCATTTTTACTTTCACATGCTCCCGTCTTTAACCTGCGGAAGGCACGGCGGAGTCGGAAAGAGCCTCCGCATCTCTCCGTATGATGCGCGGACGCGCCTTTTCCGTCACGCATTCGGGAGTCACGACGACTTTCGCTATCCCTTTGTCGGACGGCAGTTCGTACATGAGGTCGAGCAAAATATCCTCGACTATGGCACGGAGTCCGCGCGCGCCCGTATTGAGCTTGATCGCTTTCTCCGCAATGGCGCGAAGCGCCGCCGGTTCGAACTCAAGCTCCGCCCCGTCCAGCTTGAACTGCACCTGATACTGCTTGACCAGCGCGTTCTTCGGCTCGGAAAGGATCTTCACGAGAGCCTCTTCGTCAAGCGCGTTAAGTCCGACCACGATGGGAACTCGTCCCACAAACTCCGGTATCAGACCGTACTTGATGAGATCCGCGGGCTGAAGCTCCGCAATGAGTTCGTCATAGCGGTAGTTCTTCGTGCCTTTGACGGACGCGCCGAAGCCGAGCTTGGAGCCGTCTTTGCGTTTGTCCACTATCTTGTCCAGATCCACGAACGCGCCGCCGCACAGGAACAGTATGTTGGTGGTATCTATCTGATAGCACTCCTGATTGGGATGCTTGCGTCCGCCCTGGGGAGGAACGCTCGCCACGGTGCCTTCGATGATCTTGAGCAGCGCCTGCTGGACGCCCTCGCCGCTCACGTCGCGCGTGATGGAAACATTCTCGCCCTTGCGCGCTATCTTGTCTATCTCGTCGATATAGATGATGCCCATCTGCGCCTTGCGGATGTCGCCGTCTGCCGCCTGTATGAGCTTGAGCAGTATGTTTTCGACATCCTCGCCGACATAGCCGGCTTCGGTGAGCGTCGTCGCGTCTGCGACCGCGAAAGGCACGTTGAGGATCTGCGCCAGCGTCTTGGCAAGCAGAGTCTTGCCCGACCCCGTAGGTCCGAGCAGGAGCACGTTGCTTTTCTCAAGCACCACGCCGTCATCGCCGCCCAACCTGTTGATGCGCTTGTAGTGGTTGTACACCGCGACGCTCAGCACCTTTTTGGCGCTGTCCTGACCGATGATGTACTCGTCGAGCTTCGCCTTGATCTGCTGCGGAGTGTACAGCGAAACACCGGTGCCTGCATTCGACGCCGTTTCTTTCGCGAGCAAATGGGCGCACTGTTCGATGCACTCGTTGCAGATCGTCATGCGGTTGGGCCCGACGATTATCTTTTCGACTTCGCTGTCGCTTTTTCCGCAGAAACTGCAATGCAGTTCCTTCTGAAAACCGTCCATATTACCTCTCGATCGTCCGGATCACTTTCTGGAATAGAAGATCTTGTCCACCAGACCGTATTTCTCCGCCTCTTCCGCGGTCATGTAGAAATCGCGGTCGGTATCGAACTCGATCTTGGCAAGCTCCTGCCCGGTGTTGGCGGCGAGGATCTCGTTCAGCCGTTTCTTGGTGCGGAGTATCTCCTCCGCCTGAATGGCAATATCGCTTGCCTGTCCCTGGGCGCCGCCGAGGGGCTGGTGGATCATGATCTTGGAATTGGGCAGCGCGAATCTCTTTCCTTTTGCTCCGGACGAAAGCAGGAACGCGCCCATGCTTGCCGCCATGCCCACGCAGATGGTGGACACGTCGCAGCGGATATAATTCATCGTGTCGTAGATGGCGAATCCGGCAGACACCGAACCGCCGGGGCTGTTGATATACAGGCTGATGTCCTTGGCGGAATCCCTTCCCTCCAGGAAGAGAAGCTGCGCAACGATGAGATCCGCGATCTGGTCGTTGATCTCGCCGGTCAGGAACACAACCCTGTCCTCAAGCAGACGGGAATAGATGTCGTAGGAACGTTCTCCGCGTCCCGTCTGTTCGATGACCATAGGTATCAGCTGATTTCTGATGTCCATTGTGAATCTCCTGTTACGCCGCTCTTGCGGCGCATGATGTTATTCTGCGGAATCTTCGGATTTTTTTGCGGATTTCTTTGCGGGTTTAGCTTCGCCGTCCGCCGCGGCAGCCTTCTTGGGCGCAGCCTTTTTCGCAGCCGGCTTCTTTTCGGCGGATTTCTTCTCCGCGTCGGCTCCGTCAGCCGCGTCCGCGCTCTTCTTTGCCGCCGCCTTTTTCGCCGGCGCGTTCTGTTCGCGCAGCATGGCGAGCAGCTTGTCGGAGAGGATCTGGTTGGCAAGATAATCGTAATGTTCCTTGCCGAGCCCCTTCTTGAAGGTGTCGACGTCCTGTCCGGAACGCTCCGCCATCTCCGCGATCTTGGCGTCCAGCTCTTCCTGCTCGAACTTCATCTCCTCCTGCTTTACGATCTCTTCCATGACGAGGCGCACCTTGACGGATTTCGCCGCCTGCTCCTTGTACTCGTCGAGAAGCTGATCGCGCGTCATGTTGATGTAGCCGAGATAGTCGGAGAGCTTGACTCCTTGATAGGACAGGCGGTACTCGAACTCCTTTGCCATATCCTCCGCTTCGGCGTCGATCATCGCCTGGGGTATCTCGACTTCCGCTCCGTCGACGACAGCCTGGACGAGCGCGTCCTCGTACTGTCTGTCGGCGCGCATCTCCGCGTCCTTCATAAGTTTATTTTTGACGTCCGCCTTATATTCGGCAAGAGTGTCGAACTCCGAGATCTCCTTGGCAAACTCGTCGTCGAGCGCGGGAAGTTCCTTCTTCTTGACGGCGTTGACGGTGCACTCGAACACCGCTTCCTTGCCTTTAAGCTCCGTCGCGTGGTAATCCTCGGGGAAAGTGACCTTGACGTCCTTCTTGTCGCCCTTCTTCACGCCGATGAGCTGATCCTCGAAACCGGGGATGAAACTGCCGCTGCCGAGAGTGAGATCGTATCCCTCCGCGCTGCCGCCGTCGAACTTTTCTCCGTCCACGGAACCGACGAAATCGATGTTGACGATGTCACCCTTTTCCGCCGCGGCGTCGGTATCGACGATGCGCGCCTGCTTGTCGCGTGCGTTCTCGACCTCTTCGTCCACCTGCTTTGCGGTGACTTTTTCGACTTTACGTTCGACGGAAAGCCCTTTGTACTTGCCGAGTTTCACCTCGGGACGGACCGCGGTTTTGAGCACGAAAGTCACGCCGCCGTCGTCCTTGAAATCAAAGGATTCCAGTTCGGGCTGTCCCACAACCTCGATGTCGTGCTCTTTGTCGAGTGCCTCGGAATATGCTTCGGGAATTACGATGTCCATCGCGTCCTCGAAAAATACCTCTTTGCCGTACATTCCCTCTATGACCTTGCGGGGAACGTGACCTTTGCGGAAACCGGGCACGGAATATTTGTGCTTGGTCTTGCCGTAGGCGGCGGCAACGGCTTTTTCGAACGTTTCCGCGTCGACGTCAAAGGTGAACTTGACCTGGCTCTTTTCCAACTTTTCAACTGTGTAACTCATTTGTCCTCCGTTTATGCCGCTTTAAGCCGCAATAACTGATTAAATCGTAAGTAAAAGGGATTATAACATATAACAATACGAAACGCAATAGATTTTTGCATTGCGCACCGGCGCAGGTCGTGTATAATATAGCCATGGGCAGTGACTACCTTGCGCTCAGCGCGCTTGCAAACGAACTCGACTCGCGCCTTCGCGGCGCGCGCACCGACAAAATCGTGCAGCCGGAAACGGACGAGATCCGGCTCTTTCTCCGCGCCGGCGGAAGGACGGAATGTCTGGTCGCCTCGTGCAACGCGGGCGCTCCCCGGCTGCACCTCACCGGGGAGCGCAAGCCCAACCCCGTCACCGCGCCCAACTTCTGTATGCTGCTGCGCAAATACCTCTCCGTAAGCGTCCTCGAAGAAGTGGGCATGTGGCGGCACGACAGAATAATTTTCATGCGTTTCACCGCGCGCACCGAAATGCGGGACAGCGCGGAGTTTTATCTCTTTATAGAGATAATGAACCGCTACTCCAACATAGTTTTCACGGACTCCGACCTCGTCATTCTGGACGCGGTAAAGCACCTCGGTTTCGACGACGGAGGCGGTCACGTCGTGCTGCGCGGAGTGAAATATCTGCCGCCCGAACAGCCGAAGCCCAACTACGCCCTGCCGGAAGCCGCGGCGCGGATAGACGCGTTCGGAGGGGGCGATCTGCACAGATGGATACTCGACAACGTGTCGGGATTTTCGGGTGCCACGGTCTCCGAACTGCTGCGCCGCGCGGACGTAGAGTCCACCCTCCCCGGCGCGCTTTCGGCGGAAGAGAAAGCGCGGCTGCACGCGCTCACCGCCTCTCTCACACCCGTCACGGCAGCGCCGTTTTACGCTCCGTGCATCATAGGCAAAGAGGTATATCCTTTCCCATACGCGGCGGCGAGGGGGGAAAAGCGGGACTACCCCGACATAATATCCGCATACGACGCGCTCTACACCTCCGCGGACCGCGAACTGCGCAACAAAGCGCGGCTGAAAACTCTTTCCACCGCAGTGAAACATCTCCGCTCGCGCACGGAAAAGAATGTGGCGATAGACCGCGAAAGGCTCGCGGAGTGCGAAAACATGGACAAGTGGCGCGTGATGGGGGAACTCATCGTCGCCAACATCTACCGCATAAACAAAGGCGACTCCGTGCTGAAATGTATCAACTACCATACGGGCGAGGAGTGCGAGATCCCGCTCGACGAGCGGCTCACGCCGTCGCGCAATTCGGCGGCTTATTACAACCGTTACAACAAACTCAAGCGCACAAAAGAGTTCACCGAAAAGAAACTTGCCGCCGACCTCGCCCTGCTGGAATACGTCGGCTCGCTGGAGAGCGAGATTGCCTCACTCCCCTACGACTCCTCCTCGACGGCGATAGAGGAGGAACTCGAACGGCTCGGTGCTTTCAAACGCAAATCAAAGGGCGGCAAAGTGCGCCGCGAGAAAGCCGAACCGCCGCACCGGTATCTCGTCGGCGGATTCACCGTGCTTGCCGGCAAAAACAATCTGCAGAACGACGAACTGACCTTCCGCGTCGCCTCGGCGGGAGATATGTGGCTGCACCTCAAGAACCGCCACGGCGCGCACGTCGTCGTGCTGACGGAGGGACGGAGCGTCCCCGACGACGTGATAAGGATCGCGGCGGAGATCGCCGCCGCGTCGGAAAGCGCGGGCGCGGAAGTGGACTACACTCTCCGCCGTTTCGTAAAACGCCGCCCGAACGGACACCCCGGTCAGGTGATATACACCGATTTCAAGACCGTTCTCGCAAAGCCGGACGCCCACCCGGAGCTCATGAAATAGTTGCGGAATAGTTTCGGGGTTTCTTCTCAATCAAAGTAAATGCGGGATACAATACTCCCGTGTCGCCGGAACGGAAAGTAGTTCAACTCACTTTCTCCGCTCTATTTTTTCGTCTTGCGCAGGCGGTCGAGGACGGCGGCAAAATCGTCGGGCAGCGGACACTCGAACACCTTTCTTTCGCCTGTCGAGGGATCGTTCAGCTCCAGGCGCGCGGCGTGGAGCAGCTGCCCGTCCTTGAACAGCGACGTCGAACCGCCGTAGACCGCGTCCCCCGTCACGGGATGGTGAATGTAGGAGGAATGCACGCGGATCTGGTGCGTCCTGCCGGTTTCGAGCTCAAACCGCACCAGAGTGTAATTGCCGAAACGCTCCAGCACTTCGTAACGCGTGACGGCGCGCCGTCCGCCCTCGACGACAGCCATTTTCTTGCGGTCGCGGCGGCTTCTGCCTATCGGTGCGTCCACAGTGCCGCCGTCGTCCGTAAAATTTCCGTCCGTGAGCGCGATATAAATGCGCTTCGCGGTCTTTTTCTCTATCTGCCCGGCAAGACTGCGGTGCGCTTCGTCGTTCTTGGCAATGACGAGAAGCCCCGTGGTGTCCTTGTCCAGGCGGTGGACTATTCCGGGGCGTATGACGCCGTTTATGGAGCTGAGATCCTTGAGCCTGAAAAGCAGCGCGTTGACGAGCGTATCGTTTGCACGGTAACTCGAAGCCTGATGCACGACCATTCCGCGCGGCTTGTTCACCACCGCGAAATCGTCGTTTTCGTAAACTATATCGAGCGGTATATCCGCCGCCTCCGCTTCGAGAGGCTCCGGATCGGGCGGCGTGAACTCGACTTCGTCGCCCTCCTTAAGCTCCGTGCCGCTCTTGAAGCGCAATATCCCGTTCACACGGGCGCCGTTCTTTTCCACGGCAGTCTTGACCGCCGAACGCGTAAGTCCGGTTTCGCGTGCGACAAATACGTCCAGCCTGACGCCGGAGTCCGCATCACCGACTCTCGCTTTCATCGTCCTCGTTGCGGGACTCTTTCCCGTCCGCCGCTTCGATCGTGAACGCCGCGCGTTCTGCGGACGCACTCTCCCGCTTTTCCGCGCCGCCGCCGGACGTTTCCGCCGTATCGGCGGCGTCCGCGCCGTCCGCGCACTGCCCGCGCTCCGCTTCCGCGGTATTGTCCGAAGCGGAAGAACCGGGTTCGTCCACACGCGACACGCCGAACCGCACCTTTCCGTCCGCACTTTCCGCCGCAGGCTCCGCATCGTCGTCGGCGCGTTTGTCTTTCTGCGGCTTAAAGAGAGTGACGATAAGCCCTATGATGAGCACTACCGCCCCCACGGTCACGAAGGCGTCCGCAATGTTGAATATGGCGAAGTCCATAAACGTGAACTCGAAAAAGTCGCGCACGTATCCGAGCTGCGTCCTGTCCACGAGATTGCCTATGCCGCCGGCGGCTACCATTATGAGGGGAATGCGGATGTACGCCTTCTCCTTCTTGAAAAACAGCAGGTAGCCTATGATCGCGGCAATGAGTATGGCGGTGATGACGGTTATGCCGAGCGTACTGCCCTTGCCCAGTCCGAAGCCCATGCCGGTATTTTCGGAATAAGTCAGGTCCAGAAAGCCGTCAATCACGGTGTAATTGCCGCCGTGCTTTACCTCTACGAAGTCATAAAGGTAATTCTTCATGCAGAGATCGAACGTGATTATGAATGCGAAGAGCAATATCTCGACCGTGTATTTGACGAGTACGGAAACGTGCTCTTTATCCCACTTGAATTCCTTGAAAAAAAGCGCGAATCTGCGCGCTCCGTCGACGGCGCGCGCTTTTATGTCCCTGAAAGTGAGTTTCTTTTTTTCTTCCATTATCTTCTTCCGAGGTGGGGAGGAACGGTGATCGTCACGCCGCTCGGCGCGAAGAGAAAGATGTTTTTCGTGATCTGCTGTATGGAACCGTTCAGCGCGTAGATCGCACCGCTCATGAAATCGAGTATGCGGTAGACGGAGGTCTGGTTGATGTCGGAGAAATCGACTATCACCTGCTCTCTCATTTTCAGATGGTCGATGAGCAGCTGCACGTCCTCGTAAGTGGACGGCGAATAGATCACCGTGCCGCCATGCGGCCCGGACTGCTGCTGCGCGCGCTGATCTCCGCCGCCGAATATGCGCGAAAACCTGCGCGTGGGCTCGTATCTGCTCTCGCCGTAACCCTGATCGGGACGCCGGGATTCGGATCTGTAATAATCGCGTTCGTTCATATCTTTTCCTTTTCCCGCGCCCGGTTTCAGACCGCCGAGGCAGGATATATCCTTTCGCCGAACAGCGTCCGTCCGAGGCGGATCATGTTCGAGCCGTATTCGAGTGCGATCTTATAGTCGCCGGACATTCCCGCGGAGAGAATATCCGCCCGGTAATTGGAGAGCGACAGCCCCGCGGTGCTCTCGAAAAGGGACTGCAGCCCGGCATAAAGCGAGCGCAGTTCCGGCGTGTCGCCGAGGTTTGGCAGCACACTCATAAGACCGCGCACCCTGATGTGCGGAAAGTCCTGCAGCGTGCGCAGAAACTCCGCCGCCTCTTCCGGCGCGACACCGCCCTTGGAGATCTCGCTGCCCATGTTCACCTCTACCAGGCAGTCCTGTATCTTTCCGTGTTTTGCCGCCTGCCTGTCGATCTCCTTCGCAAGCTCGGCGCGGTCGAGAGAATGGATGAGTTCCACCTTGTCCGCGATGTACTTCACTTTGTTGGTCTGCAGCTGTCCGATGAAATGCCATCGGTAGGACGGATCGTATTTCGCCGTGAGCTCCTGCACGCGGTTTTCGCCGAGTATGAAATCGGGCGCGGCGCGCATCAGCTCGTCCACCGTGTCTTTCGTCTGCATTTTGACCGCCGCCACGACCGCGACTTCCCTGCCGCAAGCCGCAACGGCCTCTCTCACTTCCCGGATATGTTCGGTATAAACCATTCAGCGCCTCATTTGTCCGCCCGCACTTCCGTATCGCCCGTCGACAGGTCGAAAGAAAGCGTCTTTTCCGTCCCGTTTTCCTCGAAATACACGTTCACGGTATCCTTCCCCGTCATCTCAGCGCCCGTTACCTTCCCTTCGAAGGGCGCAAAGGCGTCCAGAAGCATGGCGCGTTTTTCCGCGTCGTACATGCCGACGTTGTCTGACACGAAAAGCACGCTGCCCAGCATCTTGTTCACTTTGGCGAGCAGAGCTTTCTGAGTGTCCGTATAATTCGTCTTTTTCATACCGCCGTCGCGCAGGAAGAACACGTCGGGATCGGAGAGGAACACCCGTCCGTTCAAATGTCTGCGGAACACGGTGTTTTCTATGGAATGGCGGGTGGAAACGATCTCCTGATTGGTGCACGACACATAGTATCTGTCCGCAAACGAAAGCTCCGCGTCGCACCCCGTCCTGCACGCGTCGACAAATCCGAACGACGAGCACATCGGCACGCCGCATCCGAGCAGCAGTTTGTCGCCCACGCACTCTCTCAGGAACGCCATCGCGTCGTGCATGAGCGCGCCGCGGGATTTCCCGTTGCGCGGCTCCATACATGCGGCGTAAAGGAAGTCCAGCTTCACCATGTCGAAGCCCCACTTGCCGAACACCGTGTCAAACACGCCTCTCAGATAATCTCTGACGCCTTTGTTCTCGCTGTCCAGCGCATAGAAACCTCCCCACGCCACGCCCGCGACAAGCGGTTTTCCGTTTTTGCCGCGCACAAGCCAGTCGGGACGTTTTTTCACGATGTCCGAGTCGCGCTGCGCCGCAAAAGGCGCAAGCCACAGCCCCGCGAGGTAGCCCCTGTTGTGTATTGCGTCCGCCATGGCTTTCATGCCGCCGGGAAACTTCTCCCTGTCCACAATCAGCCAGTCGCCGACCTTGCTCTCGTAACCGTCGTCGATCTGGAAGATGTTAGCCGCGTTGCCCGCCGTCTTGTACATGGACTCCAGGTCGCGGAGAATGATCTTTTCGTCGATCTTCTGATAATAGTTGTACCACGAGGTGTATCCGGCGAGGCGCTTTATCTGCCTGCGTGGAGCTTTCACGGGATACGCCGCGAAATAGCTGTCGAACACCTCGTCGTAGCCTCCCTCGGCGTGCAGAATGTCGAAAAGCCTGTACTCTCCCGAAAACTCCGCCCCATCGACGTCCTTGACGACGGCGAACACGTTTTCCTTCATGTCCGCGTAAAACACGGTAAATCCGGTGCTCTCGTCAAGCGAACCGAACAGCTCCGTCCTGTCGCCGCGGCGGATGTAGGTGTAACCGTGGGAGTGGAACAGCTTCCTGCCGTAATTGACGAAAGCGTAATCGCCGGATGCGGCGGAGAAAGTGCGCGCCACGGGCAGACGGGAGGGACCGAGAAGTCCGCGCTGCCTGTCTTTGGGACCGTACTCCAGCGTGCGCGTCCAGGATTGGTATCCGCCGCCGAAAAAGCGTTCCTCGGGAGAATACTCCCTCGGCTGTACCATTCTTGCCGAACGCAGCCTGACCGGACGGTCCGAACGCAGCACCACTGTGAGTCTGCCGTCCGCGATCTCCTTCTCCACGGACACGACGGAGTCGCCGTCCTCGGTGACGACTTCCGCGCCGTCTTTTTCGTAAACGATTCTCAGGGAAAAATCTTCGAGTTTCATAACATACCTTTACGGTGATTATACATCACGCGCGCATATTTGTAAACAAAAAACGGCGTCCGCGACGCCGCTTCATGTAGCTTAGACGGTTCAGCCGTCCACTCTTTCCAACTGCGATACGGACACTTCGTAAGCGACTCTCTCCTCCGTGCTTCCGTCGGGAAGGACTTTCTGGTAGGTGCGCGACTGTATCCTACCGGACACCGCCACTTTGTCGCCCACCGCGAATTCGCCGGCGTATTTCGCATTGCGCCCCCACGCTATGGCGGGGATATAATCCGACTTGTTGTACGCGCGGTTGACCGCAAGCAGCATGTCGCATATCTCACGCCTGAAAGGCGTGGTGCGGTACACGGGAGGTTTGCATACGTACCCTTCCAGCTCTATGCGGTTGGGAGTGTCCGACTCCCCGTCGTCCAGCTCTCTCGCAAACACCCGGAGGACGAGTTTGCTCCTGCCGTCCGCCTGCTTGTTGTAGCTCCTGAGCTGGCCGCTCACCCCCAGCCGCGTCCCGACTTCCAGCGACGCGTCCTGCATGAGCCTGTCCGACACGGTGACCGGTATCTCGTCCGCGCGGTCGGACAGCCGCTTTACGCTGAGCACCACGTCGTAAAACCGTTCGCCCAGCACCTCGTGCGAGAATACGGGAGCGGAGATCACCTCTCCCGCGACATACGCTCTGTTGTTCTGCATTTGTTCGTAACCCATAATTCCTCTCTTTCGCCGAAGCGGCAGTTTTGTTTTTTAGCCGGACCGGAAGCGGACGCCCCGGAGCCGGTATTATGCGTTTTTATGCTGCATTCCCGTGTGATCGACGGTGAAATTCTCCGTCGCCACAAGCTCGGACAGCCCCACGAAGGAGTACCCCTTGTTCTTAAGTGCCATGAGCACCAGCGGGAGCGCGTCCAGGACGTGGTCCGAGTTGTTGTGGAAAAGTATGATGTCCCCGCTCTTCACGTTGGGTACTATGCGGTCGGTTATCTCCTTTGCGGACAATCCTTTCCAGTCCAGACTGTCTATGCTCCACTGTACTCCCACCATGCCGAGATCCTCCACCGCCGTCATCAGCTTGTCGGAATAGTCGCCGTACGGAGCGCGGAAGTAAACGGGCTTTTTGCCGGTAAGTTCCTCTATCTTCGCGTTCACGGACGTTATCTCCGTGCGCATTGTTTCGGCGTTGAGCTTCGGCATATTCAGGTGGTTGGCGGAATGGTTGCCTATCTCGAACCCCGCCTCCGCGATGGACTTGGTCATCTCCGGATACTTGTCCAGCCAGAAGCCGACAAGGAAAAACGTGCCGCTGGCGCCGTATTCGCCGAGAATGTCCATAATGCCCTGAGTCTTGTCCGCGCCCCATGCGGCGTCGAAAGTGAGCGCGACGACCTTTTCTTCCTCCGCGCCGCGCTCCACGCAGTAGACGGGAATCTTGCGCGTGCTCACCCCGAAATACACCCCCGCCGCTCCGGACGCGCCGAGAGCCGCGGTCAGCACCGCAAACAGCACGACGAATGCCGCTGCCAACATTATGCTTCGCTTTTTCAGGACGACGAACACGGTTCACCTCATAGTAAAAGAATGCGCGGCAGATAAAACGGCGGATTTTGTCGGAATTTGTCGAAATTCGTCGTTTTCGCTTTTATCTCCGCACAAAATAGATATGCGCCGCCTCCCTTGTGCAGAACCTTTATCGCGCCGCAAAGACGCCGATCGCTTGACTTGCGCGGACACGCTCCGTATAATTGCCGAAAACGGCAAACAAAGGAAGATCGCGCTCTCCATGAAAAACAGATCCGAAAAACTGCAGAAATTTCTCTACGCTCTGCCGGCAGCCGGCATAGTGCTCATCTCTCTTGCCATGGCGGCGCTCTGGGCGGTTGCGCTGTGTTATGCGATAGCCCTGCAAGTGGCGTGGGAGTCCGTCATGGCGTTTTTCACCCTGTTCGGGCTGTCTTTCATCGGCGCGGGAGTGACGGTCATCTCCGTACGCGGCTTCTTCGTGTATATGCGCAAGGTGTGGTACGACCGTTGGCCCGACGCGCCCGGAGCAAGACTTTTCGTGCGTACGGATAGCGGAAGCTCTTCGGACGGAGCTCCCGCGGCGTCGGAAGGAGGGAACGCCGCAGATTTTGCGGAAGAAACCTCCGGCGGCGAAAGCCCCGCAAAATCAAAACTATCCTCCGTTTTTAAGAAAACTACTCTCAAAAATGCTAAAAACGAGAGTTCTTCCGTCATCGTGAAGCCCAAATACCTGACATGGCTGAATCTCGGCTACGCCCTGTTCGTGCTTGCGGTGATCTGCGTGATCGTTTCCGCCGCGCTGGGGAGCATGAACTCCGAAGCGTGGGTGAGCGCCAGGAGCGAATATATGCTCTCGCACGGCTGGTTCGCCGACAGCGTCCCGGAACGCCCCGAATACGCCGTCAACGAAGTCACCGCCATCAACGTCGACATCACCGAGCGCGACGTCATAGTCAGATACGATACATCGGCAAGCAGGATAGAGATCTCCTACTACAACCTCTACCCCGATGAGTACGTCATCACGAAAGAGGCGGTGGGCACTTCGCTTTACATCCTCAACGTCGTCCGCTCGCCCGAACCCGCGCACGACGATCCGATCGACGTCATGCTCGACCTCTGTTTCCAGCCCAACCGCATAGAGGAACAGGTGGTCATCACCATCCCTGCCGCCTACCGCGACAAGGTGGAAATAAACGGCGGGAACATAATTTACGCAAAACCGTAACGGCGTGTCCGTGGCTCTGCCGCGGATATTTTTTTCCGCCATCCGGCTCCCTGCGGCATGCGCCGCCGGCGCGGCCGCTCCTTCCGTCCTCTTCCCTGCCGGCATATCAGTATGCAGTGCCGCCGCGGCGCACCCTTCCCGCTTTTCCCGTCGCCGCGTCCCGGACCGCCGCGGCGAATAAGTCCGCTGACACGGCGCTTTACGCTTTACCCTCTCCTCAATCCCCGGAATACGGGCTGTTTTGCCGTTCTTTATATAAATTTATGTAAAATAATTCCAGCAAACATGGAATATCAACAATTTTCTTGAATAATAATTAGAATTAATGCCATGTATGGGATCAGGATCCGCGAGTTGAGAAAGGACAACGGCTTTACACAAAAGGAACTCGCTTCGTATTTGCAGGTGAATTTCCGTACGATAAGCTGCTGGGAACACGAAAAATACGAGCCGGACATTGCGCAGATCAAAAAGATCTGCAGGCTTTTCAATGTTTCGGCGGACTTTCTCATCGGGTTGGACGACGACCCGGAGTGAGGGCTTCTTTCATCGGCGGCACGCGGCGGCGTGCCGCCTTTAACATCGCGGTCTACACTTCGTAGACTCCTTTCACGTCCTTATTCTGATTGGTGAACATGACGGTAATCCCGTCCTCTCTTATCTCAAGCGCAGTGCCCGTAAAGCGGAATGCGGACACGGACTCGTGGTCCGGATAAGCGTCGTTGCGGATCGAACCCGCGACAACGGCGTAATACTTTTCCCCGCCCACCTCGACATACCCCGTGGACGGCGCCGAAGTGCTCCAGCAGATCTGATATTCGTCCCCCACCGCAAAGACTACCGCTCCCGAATTGAAATAAAACGGCACCAGGTTGAAATATCCGACCAGCACCACCACCGCGAACACTCCGGAGAGCAAACATACCACCGCCGTCTTTGCGCGTTTCCCGATTTTGTGCGCAAAAGCGACGGCAAGTACCGCCGCGACGGACCGGAAAACGCCGCCCTGCAAAGGCGGCGTTATTTTTTTTGCACTGTTTTCCCACACAAACCCTTTAACGTTTTGTAGGCTCATTCGGGGCCCCCGCCAAATTCCCGCAGGGAATTCGGTGGGGCTCAATTCGGAGTCCCCGCAAAAAATCCGCAAGGATTTTTCGTGGGGTTCAACTCGGGGTCCCCGGGCGAAAATCCCTGATTTTCGGTTGGGGTATATTCTCGGGGTCCCCGGGCGAAAATCTCTGATTTTCGCCCGGGGCTAAATTCGGTGGGGTATGCGTTACAGCCTCTTCGCGACGGCCTCGAGGAATTCGCGGCTGTTCAACGCCTTGACGGTCACGCCGTCGAGGCGGAACATCCCGGCAAGGTCCTTTGTCATCTCGCCGCTCTCGATGGTGTCTATCGTCGCCTTTTCAAGCCGCTCCGCAAAGGCGGAGAGCTCTTTGTTGCCGTCCAGTTCGCCGCGTTTTTTCAGCGCGCCCGTCCACGCGAATAGAGTCGCCACGGAGTTGGTGGAAGTCTCCTCGCCCTTTTGATACTTGCGGTAGTGGCGCGTGACGGTGCCGTGCGCCGCTTCGAATTCGTACGCGCCCGTCGGCGACACGAGCACAGAGGTCATCATGGCGAGCGAACCGAACGCCGTCGCCACCATATCGCTCATGACGTCGCCGTCATAGTTCTTGAGCGCCCATATGAAGCCGCCCTCGGAGCGCATGACGCGCGCGACCGCGTCGTCGATGAGGGTGTAGAAATACTCTATCCCCGCCGCTTCGAACTTCTCTTTGTACTCCGCCTCGTAGATCTCCGCAAAGATGTCCTTGAAGGTGTGGTCGTATATCTTGGAGATGGTGTCCTTGGTGGAGAACCACAGGTCCGTCTTTGTGTCGAGCGCGTAATTGAAGCAGCTTCTCGCAAAACTCTCTATGCTCGCCTTAGTGTTGTGGATCGCCTGCAGAATGCCCTCCTTGCCGCCGAAGTCGAACACGGTGAGGGAGTTGCCGTCGCAGCTCAGCTCCGCCTTGCCGCCCTTCGCCTTCATCTCCACGCCCTTGTACACGTCGCCGTACGCATGACGGGCAATGACGATGGGCTTCTTCCAGCCGGGCACGAGCGGAGTTATGCCGCGCACGATGACGGGCGCGCGGAACACCGTACCGTCCATCTTGGCACGGATGGTCGCGTTGGGGCTCGCCCACATCTTCTTCAGCCCGAACTCCTCCACGCGCTGCGCGTTGGGGGTTATGGTGGCGCACTTCACGCCCACGCCGAGCCTGAGGCACGCTTCCGCCGCGTCCACGGTCACCTTGTCGTCCGTCGCGTCGCGGTTCTCGAGAGAGAGGTCGTAATACTCCGTCTTGAGATCCACATAAGGAGTGATGAGGATGTCCTTCACCCACTGCCACAGCACGCGCGTCATTTCGTCCCCGTCGATCTCGACAAGAGGGGTGTTCATCTTGATTTTGTCCATGTTTCACCTCGCAATATGCTTGATGATACCACATCGCCGCCCCGTTTGGCAAGCGCGGTGAATTTTATATTTGATGTACTCTTTTTATTCCCCTGACTTTGGAGTATTGTGCCCCCCCTTCCATTCTCCGCTCCGCCCCTACTCAATCCGCATATACACCTTCTAGTCAAAATGACTAGAAACCGCATTACACTATACCGGTGTAAATTTTGTGTTTCAAATGTGTATTTTCCATTTCAACCGCAACCCACAACACAACGATCAAAATCGGGCTTATAGTCAGAATGACTAGAAACTGCACTACGCTGCAATGGCGAGATTTTTGTGTTTCAAATGTGTATCTTGCAGTTCAACCGCGACACACATAAATGCGGACAAAAATAAAACTTGTAGTCAAAATGACTAGAAGTTTCTTTTGCGACGGAATGTCTACACTTCTGTTTTTATGGCGGGACTTTTGAGATATTTACGCATTAAAACAGATTATTCGGATATATAACGGCTTGTAGTCAAAATGACTAGAAGTGCGATGTGCGACGGGGGATGAATTGACTGGGGATAATAATGGGAATTGGCTAGGTGCCGAAAGAAACATGGACGGCAGCGGATGAATTGACCGGGGATAAGAGGGATCGACTGCGGCTGAAAGGAACTTGGGCTGACGGGGAACGGGCGGTCTGAGGATAAAAAGAGGGATGAAGCGGCTGAGAGGGACTTGAAGTGATAGAAAAACTGACGGATAAGGGAAGGCGCGGTGTTTTCCGCGCCTTCCCCTGCTGCTTAGAATATGCCGGGAGTTTCTCCGACAAAGGTTGTTTGAGATTTACTTACACTTTGCGTTTCCAGTAATAGTTATAAAATGTGGACCGCAACCACTCCGCCGCCGTGGACGGATTTGATAGGCTACTACTCGAAAGCAAAGTCCCGCTCGTCGCCGTGCTGCTTGATGTATAATACCAGCCCGTCGTATTCTCAAACGTCACGGACGTCAAGCTACTGCAATCCCGGAAGGCATTATTTCCTATGCTCGTCACGCTGTCCGGAATAGTGACGGATATCAAGCCCGTGCAACCATCGAAAGCATAATTGCTTATGCTTGTCACACCATTAGGAATGACAAGGTCGCCTTCTACTTCTTCACCGCCAATGTAAAGCGTGCGTCCACTCGACATTATGTAGTTAAGCCCCGATATTCCGCACCAACCTGCAACATCGCCAGTGTAATATATCCTTGCTAAACCGGTGCAACCACGGAATGCATAATCCCCTATGCTCGTCACGCTGTCCGGAATAGTGACGGATGTCAAGCCCGTGCAACCATCGAAGGCATAACTCCCTATGCTCGTCACGCTGTCAGGAATGACAAGGTCGTCCTCTACCTTTTCTCCTCCAATATAAAGAGTACGTCCGCTTGACATTATGTTGCTAAGTCCCGATATTCCGCACCAACCTGCAACATCGCCAGTGTAATATATCCTTGCTAAACCGGTGCAATTATAGAAGGCATAACTCCCTATGCTCGTCACACTGTCCGGAATGGTCACGGACGTCAAGCCGCTGCACCCATAGAAGGCATAATCATATATTGCATATTCCGTCACTTCGGTGTCGTCATAAGCGGTGAAGCCGTCGGGAAGTGTGATTGCCTCTTCTCCACCATAATAGCCCATGAGATAGCCGTCAGTTCCGTCATAGAAGAAGCGGAACCCGTCCGAGGTATCCGTAAACCATGAACCGCCCTCTTCGGTGTAGACATGCTTGGCATAACGGGCTACATATCCGTTTTCGCTACTTCCTGCCGTGATGTCGAGCGCACTCTTGTTGTACACTTCGATGAGTTTATAACAACCATAGTAGAAGGCAAAATCCCCTATGCTCGTCACGCCGTTCCCTATGGTCACGGATGTCAAGCCGCTGCAACCCGAGAAGGCTTGATACCCTATGCTCGTCACGCCGTTCCCTATCGTCACGGACGTCAAGCCGCTGCAACCCGAGAAGGCATAACCCCCTATGCTCGTCACGCTGTCCGGAATGGTAACGGATGTCAAGCCGCTGCAACCACGGAAGGCAAACTCAGATATTGCATATTCCGTCACTTCCGTGCCGTCATAGGCGGTGAAGCCGTCGGGAAGTGTGATTGCCTCTTCTCCACCATAATAGCCCATGAGATAGCCGTCTGTCCCGTCATAGAAGAAGAGGAACCCGTCCGCCGTGTCCGTAAACCATGAGCCTCCCTCTTCCGTATAGACATTCTTGGCATAATAGGCGACATATCCGTTTTCGCTGCTTCCTTCCGTGATGTCGAGCGAACTTTTGTTGTACACTTCAACAAGATTGTGACAACCCTCAAAGGCATAACCCCCTATGCTCGTCACACCATTCCCTATGGTCACGGACGTCAAGCGACTGCAATTATAGAAGGCGTACCACCCTATGCTCGTCACACTGTCAGGAATGCTGACGGACGTCAAGTTGTCGCAATTATAAAACGCATAGTCACATATACTTGTTACGCTATTGGGAGAACGAGATCTGTCACAAGTTCGCCGTTAAGATATAGGTTATTGGCATAACTCAAAGGATTTGAATAGGTATTGTTAAACGTGATCTCACACCAAGCGGTAATGTCTCTAACGTGAACGCTCGTCAGGCCGGTGCAATTCATGAAGGCCTCCTCCTCTATGCTCGTCACGCTGTCGGGGATGGTAACTGACGTCAAGCCGGTGCAACCCGAGAAGGCATGACTTCCTATGCTCGTCACGCTGTCCGGAATGATAACGGACGTCAAGCCGGTGCAATCCTCGAAGACATAATCACCTATGCTCGTCACGCTGTCAGGGATGGTTACGGACGTCAAGCCGGTGCAACCTTCGAAAGCACCAAGCCCTATGCTCGTCACGCTGTCAGGGATGATAACTGACGTCAAGCTACTGCAACCCCGGAAGGCATCGCGCTCTATGCTCGTCACGCTGTCAGGGATGGTAACGGACGTCAAGCTACTGCAACCCCAGAAGGCAGAATCCCCTATGCTCGTCACGCTGTCAGGGATGGTAACTGACATCAAGCTACTGCAATCACGGAAGGCATCATCCTCTATGCTCGTCACGCTGTCAGGGATGGTCACGGACGTCAAGCGACTGCAATTATAGAAGGCAGAATCCCCTATGCTCGTCACGCTGTCAGGGATGGTCACGGACGTCAAGCGACTGCAATTATAGAAGGCAGAATCCCCTATGCCCACTGTATCGCTACGCAAAATCACTTCTCCTGCAGAGTATCGCTATCTATAACCCATTTATCAACATAGCATACTCCGCTTTCTTCTTGTATAAGATCCGTGCAACCCTCGAAGGCATAGCTCCCTATGCTCGTCACGCTGTCAGGAATGCTGATGGATGTCAAGCCGCTGCAATCCTCGAAAGCACTCATCCCTATACTCGTCACACCGTTCCCTATGGTCACGGACGTCAAGCCGCTGCAACCTCGGAAGGCGTAATCCCCTATGCTCGTCACGCTGTCCGGAATGGTGACGGACGTCAAGCCGGTGCAACCAGAGAAGGCAAAACCCCCTATGCTCGTCACGCTGTCGGGGATGATGATGGACGTCAAGCCGGTGCAACCGTAGAAAGCAGACTCTCCTATGCCCACGGTATCGCTACGTAAAGTCGCTTCTCTTGTCGTATTATCGCAATCGATAATCCATTTGTCAACGTAGCTTACGCCGTTTTCTTTTTGTATAAGATTCGTGCAACCGCGGAACGCACCATTCCCTATGCTCGTCACGCTGTCAGGAATGCTGATGGATGTCAAGCCGCTGCAATCCTCGAAAGCACTCATCCCTATGCTCGTCACGCTGTCCGGGATGGTGACAAACGTCAAATCCGTATATCCTTCAAAAGCAGCACTACCGATACTAGTCACTGCTCCGCCTTCATATTCAGAGGGAATCACAACTGTCGAACGTGTTCCAATATATTTGGTCACTTCCCAACGATTGTTGCTAAGCGATGTGAACGTGAACTCACCAAGCGGAGTATCCTCGATAACTCCGCAGACACATATCCCTGTTGTTCCGAAATCATGCGCCGCCATTTCTGTTTTATTATTGCAGCGAGCACATACCTTCCAGTGGTTTTCGGAATCAGAGATCCATTCAACACTACTTGTATCGTGTCCGAGCGCGTTTATATCTCTGCTGTCAGTCGTCGCATCACAGCGGGAGCAATGCCGTGACTCGCTGCCGACGCCCTCGCATGTCGGCTTAACGTCTACCGTATACTCCTCGGCATAATCGTGTCCGAGCGCGTTTATATCTCTGCTGTCCGTCGTAGCGTCGCATCGAGTGCAATGGCGCGACTCGCTGCCGGGGTTCTCGCACGTCGGGGCGATGTCTTCGGTGTATTCTTCGGAGTAATCATGTCCGAGGGCGTCGATCGTTTCGCTTTCCGTCTTGCCGCACACTTCGCAAGAGCGAGATCTCTCTCCCTCGGTTTCGCAACCGGGTGCAATTGTTTCAGTCCATTCACCCCAAGTATGAGCGGCAGAAATGACCTCGCTTTCGGTTGCGCCGCACACTTCACATTCACGGGTACGCTCGCCGTTCTCCGTGCATGTGGCAGGCGTGGTGTCAGCCCATTCGCTCCATGTGTGCGCGTCTTCCCATATCGCATACAGCGTTATGTTGGCGCTCACCGTGTCGGTCAGGACATTCCACATCTGCTCGCCGGCTGTGTCGAGCGCAAAGCCGACAAGCCGCGAACATTGCTTGGTGGGAAGAGTAAACTCCCCTATGACTTGTCCGTTCTCGACCGTAATGTCCGCAAGCGCACTGCCGCCCTGCGTGTCGAATGTCACAGTGAAACTTACTGTTTCATCTCCGGGATCTTCACCGCCGGGATTATCTCCCGGAGTTTCAGTGCCGGGATTCTCACCGCCCGGAGTTTGTTGTCTGGAAGTGCCGCTGTCGTTGCAGGCGGCGAGGATGCCGACGGCGAGGACAAGGCACAAGACCAGCACTGCGACAAGCCACAACTTTCTTTTCATTGCTACCTCCCCTGGGCGAAAAACCGCCCTAATTATTTTGATATTCCACCCATCTATTTTCGGCGTATTAAACTAGCAAAGCAAAGTACGCCGAATATGTTATTCGGCGAGCTTTAACGCGCAAAAAAATACAGCGAACAGCACCAATTACGTATATAGCATGATTATTATTTTGCGATTTTTCTCGCAAAACATTGACTTATCGCGACAGTTGTGTGTATATTAAGTACATAATATAACATATTCGATGTACTTTTTTTGTGCTGCTTACACACTCAGAATTTGGAGGATTTGGCGCCTTTACCGTAGTGGGCGAGGACGGCGGAGCGGAAGACGGTGCGGCGGCTACCGGCGCGCCTCCGGGCGAGGGCTTCCTCGATCTGGTCGGTGAGGAGCTCGGCGAAGTCTATCCCCAGCGGCTCGAAGAGGTAGAACGCCATGGAGCCGGGGATGGTGTTGATCTCGTTGATGTACACTTTGCCGCGCGTCCTGTCCACGAGGAAGTCCGCACGCACTATGCCTCTAAGCTCCATCGCGCGGTAGACGCGTTCGGTGACGGAGCGGACGACGGCGTTGAGTTCCTCTCCCACGTCCGCGGGCATGACACGTCCGCCGCCGCTCATTTTGCCGCCGGACATGTACTTATCCTCGAAAGTGAGCAGCTCTCCTGCGGCGAGGGGACGCTCCGTCTCGGACACGACCACTCTGCCGCCCTTTAAGTACGCGGCGCAGTTGACTTCGGCAAAGTCGGTGAGTTTCTCCTCCACAAGCAGTTTGCCGTCGAACTCGGCGGCGACCTGCATCGCCTCAATGAGCTCCGCCCTGTCGTGCGCGGCGCGGATGCCTATGCTGCTGCCCTGGGAGGCGGGTTTCACGATCATGGGATATTTAAGCGCCTTTTCGCAATGCGCGGCGGCGAGGTCGGGATCACGTGCGAGATACTCCGAAAACACCGTGATATGCTGTATGACGTTGAGGAGCATTTGCTCGAACACGCTCTTTGCCGCTCCCTTGTCCATGCACACCGCCGACCCAAGCACCCCGGAGCTGCAGTAACTCACTCCGTTGAAGTCGAGAAGCCCCTGCAACACGCCGTTCTCCCCTTCTCCGCCGTGGCAGCATATGAGTGCGACGTCGGGGCGGAACTCCCTCTTCAGCCTGTTCTTCTTCACGGAGCAGAAGGTGCCGTTCACCATGACGGTGCGCAGGTGTTTTTCTTTCTCGAAGGGGGTGAAGGCGGAGATGTCGTCCACGCCTTTAGTGTAAAAATCGCCGTCGTACAAATAGAACGGCTCCACGTCATATTCCGTCTCTTTCAGCACCGCGAGCGTCTGCATGGCAGTGATGACGGAAATGTCGCTCTCCAGCGATCGCCCTCCGAAAATCAGCGCAACTTTGGTCCTCATCCTTCCCTCCATTCATGCGGCGGAGGGAGCCCCTTCGCCTAATCGTCGTAGCAGTCCGGCAGATCGTTGAGCAGCAGCAGTACGTCGCCGACGTGCAGCACGTTTTTGAAATCCTCTTCCGCGTCGCGGAGAGAGTCGTATTTGCGCGTTTCTCCCGTGAAGCGGGCGTCTTTCAGCCCCGTTTCGACCGCGCGCGCACGCTTTCCGCCGATGAGCATCACCACGTCCGCAACGTCCGCCAGCATGCGCCCCAGTCCGACGTTTTCGGCTTGCTCCGCGCCGCCCAGCTCCACCATGCCGGGAGTGACCACCACCTTCCTCCCCGAAAACAGCCCCAGCACTTCCAGAGCGCGGCGCGCTCCGTCCGGATTGGAGTTGAAAGTGTCGTCGATTATTCTTATTCCGTTTCCTTTGATAAGTTGCAGACGGTGCGGCACGGGAGGCAGCTCGGCCACCGCGTCACGGATCTCCTCCGGCGATATTCCGAAGCGGAACGCCATCGCCGCGGCAAGAGTGATGTTCTCCACATTGTGCACCCCCAGCAGCCGCGTCGTGCACTCTATCGGCGTGCCGTAGAACCACAGCGTGAATACGCTCCCGTCCGCGCACACCGCGACGTCCGAGTAATGCACCCGCGAGCGAGCGTCGCCCCCTGCGAGCACTATATTGCCGTACTTGTCCTCCGCAACACGCGGCACGTCCGCAAGACGGTCGTTCACCACGCACGCCCCGTCCTCCGCGCGCACGTCCAGCGCCTTCAGCTTCTCGCGCATGATCGCTTCCCTGCTCCCGAAGGTGCCGAGATGCTGATCGTTCACCCCTGTGAGCACGGTGTGCGACGGGCGCACTATGCGCATGAGTCTGCCTATATCTCCTTTCCGCCTTGCTCCCATCTCCGCGATGAACACGTCGTGCGCTTCCGTAAGCTCCCTCGCCGTCTTTGCTATGCCCATGGGCGTATTGTAACTCTCCGGAGTGGCGAGCACGTTGAACCGCACCGACAGCATGGCGGCAAGCGCGTTTTTCACCGATGTCTTGCCGTAGCTGCCCGTGATGCCTATCCTGATGAGATCGCGGCTTGCCGAAAGCGTGCGCCGCGCGCGCCGTTCGTAACGGCGGTTGTTCATGCGCTCGAACACGTTGACGATCGCAAGCGTAGCGGAGAAAATGAGCGGAAACACCAGCGACAGCCCGAAAAACACGGGATAGCGCAGATATTCGTCCTCTACGTTCCCGTTGATAAGCGCGATCGCGGCCGTCACCGCCGCCGCCGATACGAGCCCTACGGCTATAAGCGCGCGCACCGTCCGTTTGGTGTAGCGGAGCGGCTTTTTCTTCTTGGGCGCGTCCTCCACGACGTAGAGCGCAACTTCCGCTATGCAGAAAAAGAGAGAGATGAGAAAACCCCAGAATATGCGCGAGGAAATGAACCAGCACCCCGCCCACGCGCCGCCGAACACGAGAATGCACAAGAGGTCCGTAAGATACGCGCCGTGCACGCGCCTGCTCTTCCACACCTCGGCGACGCGGTAGTTGTCCTGCTGCGCCGCATAGATGTAAGGCACAGCCATGAACACCCCCATGACAAGGGCGCAAACCATGAAATACCAGTCCCCGCGCGCCAGATACATACACTCCTCCGTTACGCCGCCGCGTACGCGCCATTATATGCGCCGGCGGATCGCAACGTGCGCCGCGCTCACACCGTGCCGCGGAGAAAGGCGGCGAGCACGGGTAGGAACGTCCTGTCCGTGAGATAGGCGAAGTGTCCGCCGTCAAGGAGAAAGAGAGAGGAATTTTTTATGCCGCGGAGGAATCTTTTCGCCATATAAAGCGGCGTGTCGCGGTCGCCGCGCCCCCAGAACACCGCCGTCGGACACTTGACGCGCCGAAGGAGCGGCGTCTGATCGTAATTCACCACCTTAATGAACGTACCCTTCATCACGGGAGAAAGCGCGCGGTAGTCGGAAGAGCCTTTCAATCCTCTGCCGCCGAACTTCTTTGCGAGTTTGTGAACCGCGACGCGGAGGAAATAGGACGGTTTGCGGCGCGGTTTCAGCCCTGCGGAGTCCACCAGCGCGAGCGAGCGCACCCTTTCCGGCTGTTTCGCCGCGATCTCCAGCGCGACTCTCCCTCCGAAACTGTGTCCGACAAGGGCAAATTCCGCCGCTCCCAGACTGTCCGCGAGCGAGCACACTTCCGCCGCGTAGTCCCCGACAGTCCACGGCACGGGCGGCTCGTCGCTCTCCCCGAATCCCGGAAAATCGACAAGCACGCAGCGGAACTCCTCTTTCAGCCTTTCCGCGCAAAACAAAAAGGCGGAAGCGCCGCCGCCCCACCCGTGCAGGAAAATTACCGTTTTTTCGTGATTTTCGCCGAGAACAATACTATGCACGCTCCTCCAGGTCGAGCCACATGACGTAGGCGTCGTAGAGATTGTTGTAGTACCTCTTCCGCACTCCCGCCACTTTGAAGCCGAAACTCTCGTAGAGAGAAATCGCGGCTGTATTTGTGGTCTTGACCTCCAGCGTGACGAGCTTTGCGCCCGCTTCCTTCGCCTTTGCGAGCAGCGTAGCGAAAAGAAATCTGCCGATACCTTTTCCGCGCGAAGTGCTCTTCACGGCGATGTTTGTGATGTGAGCCTCGTCCAACACGGTGTGGAAGCCGCCGTAGCAGATCACTTCCTCTCCGCGCGTGCCGACGACGTAGGTGGCGTTCGCGCTGTTCACCTCCGGGATGAACATATTCTCCGTCCACGGCATGTCGAAGGCTTCCTTTTCTATCTCCGCCATCTGGCGCAGATGTTCGTAACGGAGCGGCTCAAACCTCATCTTGCGCCCTCTCCGCCTGTGACTTTCTCATGTAAAACGGTTCGAACGCCGCGGCGTACTCGCCGCTTTCCGCCTTTTTCAGGGCGATCTCCGCAAATACCTGCGCTCGGTCGCGCACGGTGTCGTACACAAAACCGCCTTCGCGCTCCGCGTCCGCCCTCTCTTCGGCTGAAAGAAAATACGTTTCTTCCGCCGCCCCGTTCCTGCAATGCGCGCAGTAAAGATTTCCTCTGCCCGCTTCCACCGCGGCGTTGACCGTCCCTCTATCGTATGCGATGAGTTCGAATTCCGTCACGGCTATCTTCTTCGCGCCTGTGCCGCGGCATATCGCCGCCGCCGTCGCCGCGCCTATGCGTATGCCCGTGAAAGAACCGGGGCCGGTGACCGCCGCCACGGCGTCGAGTTCGCCCACATCAACGCCCGCCTCATTCAGCGCCGCATCTATCTCGCCCATGAGTATGCGCGTATGCCCGTTTTTGCCCGCGTCCGCGGTGCGCGGAAAGTTGCGCCCGCCTGCAAGCACCCCGACAGTCAATACGTTTTGAGATGTGTCAAGATAAAGAATGTTCATGCTCCGCACCCGGAGCGCGCGCCTTATGCCGTTTTCCTCTCTCCGTGCCCCGCGCGCTTTGCGCGGCTCTTTTCAGCCTCCGCGCTGTCGGAAATCGTAAACGTCCTGTCGCTCTCTCCGTCACGCGTAATTTTGACATTTATCACGCGTCCTGTCAAGTCGGTGAACTTGTTCCACTCTATCACCTTGACCGCGTTTTCGGGCGCGGTGTCGAGGAGTCCGAGTTCCTCGACCTCGTCAGCGGACTCCAGACGGTACATATCCAGGTGGCACAGAGGGAGCCGCCCGTCCTCGTAGACGTTCATGACGGTGAAAGTCGGGCTGGTCACTTCCTCTTTCACACCGAGCGCCGCCGCAAGTCCTTTGGTGAACGTGGTCTTGCCCGCGCCGAGATCGCCGTCCAGCACTATCGTTTCTCCGCCTTTCAGGGTGTCCGCCACCCTTTTTGCAAGCTCCGCGGTGTCCTCTTCCGATCCGCTCTCATATTCGCCTGAAAGGCGGCTCCTCAGCGAGCTCCCCTCCCAGTGGAGGATCTTGCTCAGCCGCTTGTAGAGCAGGAACGTGAGGAAAGACATGATGATGTACCGCAACAGATTGAACGGCACTATGCCGAGTCCGAGATAGAACGCATAGAAGGTGTCAGCCGTGGCGTTCGGATAAATCACCGCGCACATGTTGACAATCGCCTCGAAGTTGCCGCCGAAGTAGAATTCGGTGTAGAACGGCACCGAAATGTACCGGTTGACGATTACCGCCGCGACTGTTGCAAGCACAGTACCCGCGGCAAGCCCTATGAGCGCGTGCTTTCTGTCCTTTTTCAGCCTGTAAAGTATGGCGGCGGGCAGAACGAATACTACGCCGAGAAGCATGTCCGTCAGTTCTCCGACAAACGCCGTGGAAGTGAGCGGCAGTTTGAACACGCATTTCAGCACCACGACCAGCACCCCGGCAACCGGTCCCATCGAGAACCCGGCAAGCAGCGCGGGCAGCTCCGAAAACTGCATCTCTAAAAATCCCGGGAACATGAACGGCAGGTTAAACTTCGCCATATATAGCGCGAAAGCAAGCGCGGTGAGCAGCGCGAGTTTTGCGACATACGCCGCCGACATCTTCAGCGTGATTTTCTTCTTTCCGATTTGCATAACTCCTCCTTGGGGGCTTGCGGATTGCCGAAAACTCTCGTTAGGCTGCAAAAAACCCCGATCTTATACAAATCGGGGCATGCAAAGCAAAAAAGGATTGCACTTCTTCCATCCGGACTGTACCGTCGGTACGGGAATTTCACCCGTTCGGCTTGCAAAGCAAGTTCGCGGACTATACCGCCGGTGAGGAATTTCACCTCGCCCCGAAGCACTATCATCATATATCCGCCCGACCGCCCGTGTCAACGAAACAGCCGCGATTTTTCCCCGTCAACGCCGATTTTTTTCCTCCGCGTCATTCCCTTTCCGCTCCCCGCCGCTTACATTAGCATTTCTGCCGCTCCTCTGCATTTCCTCCACCTTTCCGCCCGCCTTGTCCCCTGTTCCGACGTATAAAACCACACGACGCTACAAAACTTGTAGTCAAAATGACTACAAACCGTAATAAACGACATGATTAAAGGCACCCATACTACCGACGCATTCTTATGCCGTCTTGCCGGCAAATGCCCCCGACGGTCGCCACTGCCCTTAATATCAAGCAAAAATGAACCGCGGCAGCTTAAAACTTGTAGTCAAAATGACTACAAAACGAATATTGCTACGCATAAATTCAAGATATATCAGGCGGTTTGGGCAATGAAACGGGCGGCAGGAAAATAAGCTATTCCAAAGGAATTCCAGGAAAGGGTTGGCTGAGTCATAAACGGACGGCGGGAATACATAAGCGGAAACGGGAAACAGGAAAAGCAAGATCGGGCTGAGTCATAAACGGACGGCAGTTTGAAGATATAAGGACGGTAAAGGAGAGAAAAAGGAAGAACGACGAAGAAAAAGATACGGAAAACGGGCGGAAAGTCATAATTTTCGGAGAAATGGGGAATGATCGGTGCATGAACACTCCCGACATCCACATCAGCAAACCGTACATCGCCGCGGAACAAGCGGCAGGTACAAATACTCCGTCGCCGCTCTCCCGCCCATCCGCCGCGCACGCGGCGTCATCCGCCGATCTGCCCCGCGCCGCGGAATACGCCGCGCTGGAAAATCCGCTCGTACTCGCCGCGCGGGCTTTCGAGAAGGACGGCAAAGTCGTCCTTGCGGTGCTCACCGAGCCGATATATCTTGCGAGCGAGCGTGCGGAGCTGAAAAAACTGCTCGAAGAGTCCGCCGCGGCGGCAGGGTGCGCAGACGCCGCCGTCACCTTCGACCTCGAAGTCTACAGACGCATATCGCCCGAAATGCCCGAGGAGTTGAAATCCGTCATATTGAAAAAGTTGCAAATCGCCTGAAAAATCGGGCAAAGTATTCTCAAAATTGCCGTAAAGTATAATAATTTTGGGTTTTTTCGAGAATAGTTAAGCGCACGGAAAGCCTTTCCGCACGCTTTTTCGTCAATTCGATTTTGCCGCTTCCGTTTCAGATAACGGTGCGTCCGCGCGTGACGGCGCGCATCGATGTCAATGCGCCGCAACGCTGTCCGCACCGTTGTTTTCCCGGAATGACGCGTACGCGCGCCGACGGGGCGGCGCGGTCGTACGGCGTTCATTTCTTTTCGGGATAAAACTCGACGTTGTCACCGTCCGCCCAGAGTTTCTCCAGGCAGTAGAACATACGCGTGTCGTCGTTGAATACGTGGAGTATCACGCTGCCGAAATCCAGCACCGCCCATTTGCCCTCGCGCACGCCGTCGCTGCGCAGCGCCGGCACTCCGCTCTCCTCAAGTTTCTCCGACACGTACTCCGCGAGCGCCTTGACCTGTTTGTTGCTCTTCGCCGTACAGATGACGAAGTAGTCCGCAAGGACAGTCAGGTGCGCGACGTTGAGTACGGTGATGTCAACGGCTTTTCTCTCGTCAAGCTCCTTACATATCGTGTTTTTGATTTCTTCGGGACTCATTTGTTCTCCTTTATTATGCGCATACGCGCGTTTTTACTCTCATTTGCCTTTCCGCACTCACCGCACATAAGGCGTACAGGGAACGGCACACACTCTCGCGCTCCGCCACCCCCTCGCGGCTCCCCTGCCGCGGGATCCGCGCTTTTCGTCGGGCACGCCGCTTGCATGCGGCATACGGCATAAAGCGCAGAAAGCGTGAATGTGCGGAGTTCCGCCCGTTTCAGCCGAGTTCGGCGTAAAGCGCCGGCAGATAGTATTTCACCGCCTCTTCCGTCAGAGGATAGACGGCTCCGCCCTTGCGCTTCAGCTTGCGGTAGGTGAACGCCAGCACCTTGCGGAACCCTTGCTCGAAGTCCGCGTCCGTAGCGGCGCGCAATTCGGGAATAGGATCGTATTCTCTGTCGTACGACGTGCTGTCCGCCGTGTATATCAGCTTCTCGAGCGCAGTCATGCCGGGCTTCGCGGTCGTGTGGTAGCGTATCGCGTCAAGGATGTCCCCGTCGGTCACGCCGAAATCGCGTTTTGCTTTCTCTGCGCCGAGGAACTGGTGCAGCACGGGCGTGCCCACGCTGTCCGCAGGGACGTCAAGCCCGTCGAGCGAGGAACGCTGTTTCGCATTGTCGTGCAGCAGCGCCGCTTCGAACACTTTGCGGAAGTTCAGCTTCAGGTTGTGGCGCGAGTTGAGATCCACCGCACGCATTACGGCGGCGACGGAATGCCCAAAAAGCTCCTCCGTTTCCATGCCTTTGAGGCGCGCCACCCACTCTTCGTAGTCGCGGAATAAGCCGTGTTGTCGTATATATTCCGCAACTCCTTTCGGAATGTCGCGGCACTCCGTGCCGAGGAGCAGCTGCGCTTTCACGCGCCCGGAGGACGCCGCGCCGCCCATGAAATCGAGCAAAACGATCTCCCCTCCGTATCTCTCCAGCGCTTCCGCACGCTGTGCCGCCGCGTCGCCGCAACCCTCGCGCGGCGCGACCGCCACGGGACACTCGGCGAGGATCTTCTCAGGCGACCGCCATGTGCCGAGGTCGCGCAGACTGTCGCCGCCGATGAGGTAGACGATGTCGCCATACTTCTTTTTCATTTCGCCGAGCAAAAGATAAGCATAGTTATCTTTTCCCCGCTCCTTTTCCGTCTTGTCGACGACGACTTCCGCCCCCGCGTCCGCAAATGCTATGCGCGCAAGCTCCGCGCGCGTGTCGAAGTCCAAAAAGCCTTCGCTCTTGTGCGGAGGAAGAAAGGTGGGCAGGATGACGGCGCGCTCCGCCCCGAAAGTCCTTACGGCGCACTCCAGCGCCTTGACGTGTTCGTTGTGCGGCGGATCGAACGCTCCGCCGAAAATTATCGTCGGCATGATTAAATTATACCATTTCACACGCAAAATTCAATAGCCGCGCGCATTAAAGTGCCGCAAAGTCCGGCAGCCGCGCTTTTCGCGCCGCGCATGCTGCGGACAAAGCAACAGACAAACGCGCTAACACCGCGCGCGCCGCAGCACCCCGAAAGCGGCGGACAGACAGCGTCCTCAAAAAAACAATACACGCGTGCCGAAAACAGACCTCAAGTGCCGTTAAAACAGCAAAAATTAACTATGTTTTACAAAAAACTTTTTGCAAAAGCCTCAGAACACACACTTAATGCACGGTTCGCTCTTTACGATGGTGTCATAAGAACGGTACTTTCACCGCACACGCGGTGAAAAAGGGAGGAGATGATGACAACCAAAAGAAAACCGGCACTCATGCTCACGGCTCTGCTCGCCCTCGCGCTGTGCCTCATGCTCGCAGTCTGCGTGCTCACCGCCTGCAATGACGGCGGGGGCGGCAATCAGGACGGCAGCGTTGCAAAACCTTTCACCAACAACACGCCCGTACCCACGAAACTTCTGAACGCACTATTCTATTACACTTACACCAACGGCTCGAATCAACAAGAGGATTATTACTTATTCGTATCATGTTACAGCGATACGGCTTATATTGATGAAACTTACGGCAATAGTTTTATCTATATATATCATGCACAACTTAACGAAGACGCACAAATAAGCGGTGTGAGGCAGGATTTTTATGCTACGATCCATGCGGACAATGCCTCGGCGCAAGAACACTTCGACAAAGGGATCGATTATACATCGGGACCGTATACATACATGATGGTAGACCCCGAAAGTTTCGTATACGAGAACGCCGTCGTCACCGTATCGGCAGAATCCGGCTTCACGGATTTGCTTAATTCTTCCGCACCGCTTGCAATAAGAGACAACGAAAATATCGGCAAAATAATGGGCGCCATGCCGTCCGCAACCGGGAAATATGTATCTGTTTATTTTAGAGGGAACTCGCATTACTTCGGGGCAGATATTTGGCAATATATTTCTCCGGAATACGGCGCGGACTCAAGACTTGGAAAATGGTCGTCTTTCCTCTACGCCTATCCGGGTGAAACTTTCGATGCCGAAACGTCCGAATTTGCGGACAGTCAGACGCAATCGTTTGAGCAATCATACAACGATTCCACCAACTGGAGTTGCTCGGTCGAGCGCACGGCGGCGAGCCTGGAGATCGAATGCGCCACGAAACCCGGCGTAACATATCGCAGCAACAATGACTGGTATACTGTCGACGAATTTTGCTACGACGCAGATCACCGCCCTGCCGAAGTGACCGTCCCGGCGGAAATCAACGGCGTGCGTGTCAGTTTTCATTACATTCAACTCCCCTCATTTGTGACCGACCTGTATCTCCCGGGGCGCGATATATCCGTTGTCAGCTACAGAACGATCGATGACTTCCGCTACGAAGGCGACACGACGCTGCTCACCATACACGGCGACGACTGGGTGTATCAGCTTGGCGACAGCGCGGACAACAGCGCGCTGAAGCTCGCCGCGCCGACGGGGCTGACATTCGACGCCGACTCGATGACACTGTCGTGGGACGCTCATCCGTCGGATATGTGCGACGGCTACAGGCTGGATATCCGCGCCGAATACCCCGACGGCAGGGGCGACAGTCTCGCATGGGACGTCTACATATCGGCGGACGCAACTTCGCTCGACGTTTCGCAATATGTCGCAGACGTACTGGGCGGCATTTCCCCCGCCACGCTGCAGTTCACTTTCTATGCGGAACATGAAATTTCGGGCTATTATCACTCCGATTTTGACTCCGATACCGTGACGATAACATACGAATACGACGGCATCGAATTTGACTCGGCGGACAAAACGATGGTTGACTTCAGCGGCGTGCAAATCCCGCGCGCGCTGCTCAATATTGCGCTCAACACCGCCTTGAGACTGCCGCAACTGTCATCTGAAGCAACGATGGGGTCTTATTTGCGTGTCATGTCCGATGACGAGATAAACAATATGTTTGCGTCAAGTTCCGACATTTTCGGCTCCCTTGACAATGTTTCCGGCGGAGAGGCGCTCGGCACGTTGGCAATATCAGAGAATGATCTCGGAACAGACGACGGCATTTCCGGAGCAGCCGTTGTTTTCGCAACAGAAGCACAGGCAAAAGCCTATGCCGCCGCGCAAAACGCAAAAGACCCCACTGCAGACACCCGCATTTGCATTACGCTTGCAAATACGGTAATTATAATTGCAGTTACGCAAGCCATAGACATCATAAACCTGACACAAGGCATTATACCAACCTTAAACACGCTCATTAATACTCCCGTATCCGAGGACGCGGACGAAACAAAATTCGTCGAGTTCTTCTACGACACGGTGCTGCATACAACCGATCTTAAACAAATTTTATTTGGCGGCGGCGCCTCTCTCGGCGGTCTCATTGTAAATGCAGTCGGATACGAGGACGAAGTCGCGGGAGAATCTCTGAGCTATCAAACACTCGCCGTGCTCTGCGAAACACCGGGATTCGCCGCAGAATTTTACAACGCATATGTCACTGAAGGTGGAATGCCGCTCAGGCTGGACGGAAGATTTGTATACGGATCTTTCATGATAAGGCAGAACGGTACTGACACCGTCTTCGAAGACTTGCTCTGATACGTTGCCCTCTGTACGGGTTCCGCATCCGGCGCGGACACCCGAAGCCCTGTCCGGATATCCGGACGGGGCTTTCCACGCTCATACGGCAACGTGCTTTCGTCACTTCCGAGCGAGTAAAACATGCAGTGTCCGGAGGCAAACCTTTTTGGCGGGGCAAATCTGCCTGAATCCTGCCAGATCTGACAAACCGCGGCATAAAATCACGGACGAATGGCAAAAATCATCGCATGGCGCGCATTGTGGATCTCACTGCTCTCACCGTGATCACTTTTCTGCTCACGTTCGTGTGGACGACGGCGGCGTTCGACTCGTGGGCGGCGGTGTTTGCCGTGTCGTGCGCGGCGGCGCTGATGGCGGCGGTGACTGCGGTCTACATAAAGCGCGGCGCGGGCAAGCCGTGTTCCTGCGACAGGCTCACCGTGGAGTGCGCGGTGCGTCCGCCCTCCTACCTCATCGGGCTGCTGAACGCCGCGGCGGGCGGCGGCGCGGAGTGCGGCGGCAACTACATCCTCACCGCCGACGCAGTCATCTTCGCCGCGGTGCGGCTGAATCCTCTGGGGCTCAACGATCTCAACGCCCTCGTCACCAAGGCGGAGGAACTCGGGCGAAAGCGCATTTTCGTCATCACGCAGTCCGTGGACAGGCGCGCGTACCGCATAGTGCAATATCACGAGGCGCACGTCACCGCCATGAAAATGCGCACCGTCTACCGCTGGCTGAAAAAGCGCGGCGCGCTCCCCGACCTCAAGCGCATAAAGACGAAATTCTCTCTTGCCGCATTTTTCGAAGCGGCTTTCAGGCGCGGCAATCTGAAGCACTATCTCTTTTCGGGCTTTATACTCGTCGCGGTGGCGTTTCTCACGCCGTTGCGCGTCTACTATCTTATCTTCGGCAGCATATCGCTCATCATGGCTCTGCTCACCCTCACGCCGCTCGGCAAAGGCCCGTTCGGCGGCGAGAAGATTTTCGACGGACTTTGCACCGCGCCCGAAACGTCTTCCGAAGGCGAAGGCAACTCCGAAGACGGCGTGGAACCGAGCGAAAATGCAGCCGACAAAGCGGACAAAATACCGTCGGACGGCGGTCGTGGTAACAAATCAGACGGACCGCCCGCCGACGGCGAATGATTTTTGCAAATACAAAAACAAACGCTTAAAACTTTTCCTGCACCGTGTTATATTTTATTTATGGATAAAATAAACAACGTGTACACCGTGCGTAAAATGACAAGCAACGAATACGGCGTCCTCTCCGATTTTACCTACAAAGCCATATTTATTCCCGACGGAGCGGTTGCACCGCCCAAAACCATTGTAAATACACCGGAACTGCGCATTTATTACGATAAATTCGGGCAATTGCCGCTCGATACGGCCTTTGCCGCCGAATTTCAAGGCAAAGTCGTAGGAGCGGCCTGGGCACGCATAATAAACGATTACGGTCACGTGAACGACGATACGCCGTCCGTCGCAATCGCAGTGCTCGAAGACCACCGCGGAAAGGGAATCGGAACGGCGCTTCTCGAAAAACTGCTTGCGGAACTCGGACATTTCGGCATCTCCGCCGCCTCGCTGTCCGTGCAAAAGGAAAACCCCGCCGTGCATCTTTACGAAAGATTGGGGTTTGTCACCGTCAAAGAAACGGAGGAGGAATTCGTTATGCTTGTGCGTTTGCCGCAGCAGACGAACGGTCGGTGAAATCACAAAACGGAGATAACCGAAGCGTGTAAACAAAAAAAACGGAGCGTCCCGCAGGCGCTCCGTTTTTCAATCCGTCATCCGTCAATCCATCCATTCGAATTCGAGGTCGGAAATAACTACCGTATCCCCCTCTTTCATACCCTTGCGCTTGAGTTCGTCGATGACGCCGCGGTCTTTGAGGACTTTCTGGAAGAAGGCGAAGGAGTCGGGCGAGGATATGGTGACGTTCTGGATGAGGAAGTCCACGAGTCCGCCGTCCACGAGGAAAGCGCCGTCGGGAAGGCGCGTGACGGTGAATTTCTGGTCGGAACGCTCTTCAAGCGCCGCGCTCTCGTCCACTTCGGTGCGCGAAGGAGGCGGAAGCTCGTCCACCTTTTGTTTCATGACTTTGAGGAGTTCGTCAAGCCCTTTGTGGGTGACGGAACTCACGGCATAGACCTCTTTACCCGTGGCTTTGCGCAGCTTCTCCACCGCCTCGTCCGCAGAATCCGGAATGAGGTCGATTTTGGAAGCGACGATGATCTCCGGCGTTTCGGCGAGTTTTTCGCTGTGAGCGGCGAGCTCGGCACGGATCTTGAGATAGTCGTCGTAGGGGTTCCTCCCCTCGCTGCCGGACACGTCCACCACATGGACGATCAGACGCACGCGCTCTATATGCCGCAGGAAATAATGCCCCAGCCCCGCGCCTTCACTCGCGCCCTCGATGAGCCCCGGTATGTCGGCTATGACGAAACTGTCGTCAAACATCTGCACCACTCCGAGGTTGGGATTGATGGTGGTGAAGTGGTAGTTGGCTATCTTAGGTCTTGCGGAAGTGAGCACGGAGAGCAAAGTGCTCTTGCCCACGTTCGGGAAACCGACAAGTCCGACGTCGGCAATGGTCTTGAGCTCCAGCGTGACCTGCCTCTCCTCGGTGGTCTCGCCAAGCTGCGAGAATCCTGGCGCCTGACGCTGCGCGTGGGTGAAACGGGCGTTGCCCTTGCCGCCCCTGCCGCCTGTGAGCGCGACGAACCGCTCTCCGTCCTCAAAAAGATCCGCGACCACGGCGTCCGTGCGCGTGTCCTTGACGACGGTGCCAACGGGCACTTTGATGATGAGATCCTCGCCGCTCTTTCCCGTGCAGTTGCGCCCGGCGCCGTTCGCGCCGTTCTCCGCGCGGAAGTGTTTTTTGAACTTGAAATCCACAAGGTTGTTGAGGTTTTTGTCCGCGACGAACACCACATTGCCGCCATTACCGCCGTCGCCGCCGTCCGGCCCGCCGTTGGGGACGTACTTCTCCCTGTGGAAGGACACGGCGCCGTTGCCGCCGTTGCCCGCTTTTATGAAAATCTTGACGTAATCCAGAAACATATCTTCCTCCGCCGCCGACTCCGACCGCCCGTACGCGGTGCGCCGATCAGAGTTTGCCCGACGATTTCAGCTCTTCTATTATGGCATGCGCGCTGCGCTTGCCCGCGCCCATGGCGAGAATGACCGTAGCCGCGCCCGTCATCGCGTCGCCGCCGGCATACAGCCGCGGCACCGACGTCCTGCCCTCCTCGTCCGCCATGATCGTGCCTTTCGGCGTGGTTTCGAGCGCGGGAAAACTGCGCTTCAATATAGGATTCGGCGTCGTGCCCAGAGCCACGATCACTTCGTCGCAATCCACGGTGAATTCGCTCCCCTCGACCGGGACCGGTCTGCGGCGGCCGCTCGCGTCCGGCTCGCCGAGCTCCATACGCACGCACTTCATGCCGGTGACGGCGCCGTTTTCGCCGAGTATCTCCACGGGATTGGTGAGCAGTTCGAACTTTATGCCCTCCTCCTCCGCGTGCTCTATCTCCTCCGCGCGCGCCGGCATCTCCGCACGGCTGCGCCTGTAAACAAGCGTGACTTCCGCCCCCAGCCTTCTCGCCGTGCGCGCCGCGTCCATCGCGACGTTGCCGGCACCCACAACGGCTACGTTCCTGCCGCGGATCACGGGAGTCACCGCGCCATCCTCGTAGGCTTTCATGAGATTGACGCGAGTGAGGAATTCGTTGGCGGAAAGCACACCCGTGAGGTTCTCGCCGGGAACATGCAGGAAAGACGGAAGCCCCGCCCCAGTACCGATGAACACCGCGTCGTATTCCGCCAGCAGCTCGTCAAGCATGAGCGTTTTCCCGACCACCGTATTTGTGCGGATCTCCGCGCCGAGCGCGGCGACCTTGTCGATCTCCCTCTGCACCAGCACTTTCGGGAGCCTGAACTCCGGAATGCCGTACACCAGCACGCCGCCAGCCTTGTGCAGAGCCTCGAACATCACGACGTTCACGCCCGCTTTGGCAAGATCCGCCGCACAGGAAAGCGACGCCGGACCGGTACCCACGACCGCCACGCGCGCGTTTTTCTTCTCCGCTGCGTGAAAAGCAATGCCCTTGTCCGCCGCATAGTCGGCAACATAGCGTTCGAGTGCGCCGATGGCGACCGATCCGCCGAGTTTTTCACGCCGAACGCACAGCTTCTCGCACTGGTTTTCCTGAGGACAAACCCTGCCGCATATCGCAGGCAGATTATTGTCCGAAAGCAGCACTTCCGCCGCTTTGTCAAGCTCGCCGCTGCGGACGTGCGAAATAAACTCGGGTATATGCACCCCGACGGGACATCCCTTCATGCAGGGCGCATTCTTGCAGTTAAGACACCTTTCCGCTTCCGCGAGGGCGAGCTCCGGGGTGAAACCGAGCGCGACTTCGCGGAAATTCTTTATTCTCTCTTCCGGCGGCTGAGCCGGCACGGAATGTCTTGCCATATCTCCTTTCACCGCACGCCTCCTCTCAGCCTGCACATATGCTCTTCCTCCTGCGGCCTGTACATGCGCAGCCGCTGGATCGCTTCGTCGAAATCCACCTTGTGTCCGTCAAACTCCGGACCGTCTATGCAGGCGTACTTCACCTCTCCGCCCACCGTCAGGCGGCAGCAGCCGCACATACCCGTGCCGTCTACCATGACGGGATTCATGCTGACCACCGTGGGAATGCCGAACTCCGCAGTCAGTCCGCACACCGCCCTCATCATGGGAAGAGGCCCGACCGCGAGCACAACGTCGTATTTTACTCCCTTTTCAAAAAGTTCCCGCGCGACGTCGGTCACAAACCCCTTCCTGCCGTTGGAGCCGTCGTCCGTTACGGGATAAAAATGCTTCGCGTACCTGCGGAACTCGTCCTGATAGATGAGCAGCGACTCGTTGCGCGCGCCGACGATAACGTCGGCGGGACGTCCTTCCGCGGCAAGCTGTTTCGCCTGCGGATAAACGACCGCGCTGCCTATGCCGCCGCCCACTAGCAGGATACGCTTGTAAGCGGAAAGGTCGGTGGGATTGCCGAGCGGTCCGACGAAATCCGCCAGCCTGTCGCCGGCTTTCGTGCGCGCCAGCAGAGCCGTTGTGTAACCGACCTCCTGCACAAGTATGCACACCGTACCCTCTTCGCGCGAATAATCGCACACGGTAAAAGGCACCCTTTCTCCGTCTTCGTCCACGCGCAGGATAACGAACTGCCCCGCAAGACAATGCTTTGCAACTTCGGGCGCGTAGACCACATATTCGTTCACGCGCTCCGCAAGCGTCCTTTTCGATACAATCTCGTATCTTTCCATACCACCTCCGCACGCCGCGGTCACGCGCGCGTGCCTATGACACGTATCTTCCATACTTTCACCCGTTCGCCGTCGGCAGCCGAAAAACCGCTCCGTACGTCCGATTTACGGCAAAGTATTCTCAAACTTGACCGAATGTATTATACTTTTTGCTCTTTTTTATAATACTTGCACACTTCTTTCAGCAGACAAGCCGCACAATCAGGCTTCTGGGAGTGACAGGTGTAGCGTCCGTGAAAGATGAGCAGATGGTGGAGACGGCTCCACTTGTCCTCGTCGAATGCCGCCATGAGCTGACGCTCCGTCTCCTCCGGCGTCTTTGCGTCCGCGATGCCGAGGCGGTTGGATACCCTGAACACATGAGTGTCCACCGCAATGGCGTTGCCGCCGTAAGCCACGGCATAGACGACGTTTGCGGTCTTGCGCCCGACGCCGCGCAGTTTCATCAGCTCCTCGCGCGTAGTCGGCATGCCGCCCATTGCGATTATGCTCTCGGACGCCTCTTTGATCGCTTTAGCCTTGTTGTGGTAAAATCCGCAGGAAAATATGCGTTTCTCCAGTTCTTCAACGGGCATTGCCGCAAAATCTTCGGGAGTGTTCGCCGTCTTGAACAACTCTTCCGTGATCATGTTCACGCGCTTGTCCGTGCACTGCGCCGAAAGTATGACGGCGACGAGCAGCTCGAACGGCGTGCGGAAATCCAGCTCGCAGTCGGCTCCCCCGTGCATTTTGTCAAGCAATTCGTAGATTTTCCCATTCGCGGCATTCATGCGCATATTATCGCACAATTCCGTCCTGTTTGCAATCTATTTTCCTATGCCGGATGAGAATGATGCAGCCGGGCGGGCCCCTCCCGCGCCGCCTGCATCCGCGTCGTCAAAAGTGCGGCGGGAAACCACGGAAAAATACGACCGGGCAAGTCCCGCGGCGGCAGAGCGAAGCGGCGGGCTACATGCGCCGCGCCGCTCCGCTCTCCGTAAGGTAGAAAAATCCGATGACAGAGTTCAGCCTCATGCGCTCGAGCACCACTCTCGCCTGTCCGAGGTTCTTCACGAGCATTTTGACCGAAAGTCCGCAGCCCGTCCCCGCCGACGACGGCGTGTTGATGATCCGTGCCGGCAGCCGATAGGTCGCCGCTTCCTCGTAGAACCGCATGGCATCGGAGCGCGAACGGAATGCAATGAAAAATTCTCTCATAATTCCCTCCGAATATTGTATGTAAGCCGTACGGGAATAATCATGAACGCGCACTGCGTCCGTCCGCTAATATACAATATTTTTCCGCTCCGTGTTTTGACACTCCGCGCGCGGACGGTTGACGCGAAGCGCAGGCGAAAGCCCGTATCACACGGCGGTGCTCCGGCATATCATGACTCGGAGGAAATCATGATATATCTCGACAACGCCGCAACTTCCGCATTCAAACCCAAAGGCGTCCTCGACGCGCTCGCCTACGATCTCGCCCACTCCGCCAACAGCGGCAGAAGCGGACACAGATACGCGCTGGACGCGGCGATGAAGATCGAGGACTGCAGACATTTTCTGCTCTCCGCCCTCGGCGCGTCCGACGGCGGGTACGGCATTGCGTTCACCAAGAACTGCACCGAAGCACTTAACCTCGGCATATTCGGATTCCTGCGCGCCGGAATGCGCGTGGTCACCACGTCGTACGACCACAATTCCGTGCTGCGCCCGCTCTTCGAGCTTGAGAAGCGCGGCAAGATAGAGCTGATGGTCGTCGAACCCGACGAAAACGGCTTCATCTCCGCCGCGCACATGGACGCCGCAATGCAGAATGCGGACTTCTGTGCCGTCAGCGCAGCCTCTAACGTGACGGGCGCGCGGATAGACACGGACGCGCTCGCCGCTTCCGCGGCAAAACACGGGGTGATAACGCTCGTGGACGGCGCACAGGCCGTACCGCTCGTCCGTATCGACATGCGCAAGACGCCCTTCGACATGCTCGCGCTTCCCGGACACAAGGGACTTCACGGTCCGCAAGGCACGGGCTGTCTGATATTCCGCAACGACCTCATGCTGCAGCCTCTCGTCATGGGCGGTACCGGCACCGCCTCGGACAGCACTTATCAGCCGACAGAGCCTCCGGAAGCGCTCGAAGCCGGCACGCTGTTCGCAGGAGGGATAGCGGCTCTGCACGAAGGGGCGAAATGGAGTTTCGCGGAGCGCGCGAAAAACGCGGCGGTCGTCAAGCGGCTTGCGGGTGAGCTCATCGAGTATCTCAAAGGGCTGAACGCCGAAGTGTACACCAAAGATCCCGCCCTCGGAGTGGTATCGTTCAACCTTAAAGACAAGGACAGTTCTTTCGTCGCCAATGCGCTTGCGGAGAGGGACTTCGCCGTCCGCGGCGGACTTCACTGCGCGCCGCTCGCGCACAAGGCGCTCGGCACGCTCTCGCGCGGTGCGGTGCGCGCGAGCATAGGCTCGGACAACACGGAAAAGGACATCTATCTCTTTGTCGCCGCTCTGGAAAAAATAAACATCATGAAAAGATAAAACGCAGGCGCGGACCAGTCCGCGCCTGCGGTACGCGCCCTGCGGAAGTTTCCGCAGGGAGTATCTACAGCCTGAATACCCGCACGCCGTCCAGCACTCTTGCGGAAGACACTATCATGCGTTTCGCTTCGCGCGGCGTAAGCGCGGCGAATCTCTCGTGCAGCAGACAGCACGCCCCGGCAACATACGGAGCCGACACGGACGTCCCCGTCATAAAGGAATAAGTCCCGCCGGCGTCCACGCCTTTCACGGACACGCCGGGAGCGTAAACGTCGGGACGGTAGACTCCCTGATACACCCCGGACGAGGTGAACGGAGCGACTTTAAGCCCTTCGTCCACCGCGCCTACGGTGATGACTTCTCCGCTTATCCCCGGCGATTTAAGGCTGCCGGCTCCGCTGTTGCCGGACGCGCACACCACGGTGAGTCCGCTCCTCGACAGCATCTCCGCACCGAGTTTGAGAGGATCTGCGGACGGAAGAGGATCCGCCCCGAAGCTCATGCACACGACTTTCACTCCGAGCGCACGGAAGTTGTCGAAGAGCCACTGCATCCCTTCGAGGATAGTGAACGCCCCCGTTTCTCCCGACGCGCCTATCACCTTGACGGACACGATCTCCGCCTGCGGCGCCACTCCGCGCACTTCGCCCGCGGACAGCAATCCGCCGCCTGCGGCGACTCCCGTGACGAAAGTCCCGTGTCCGTTGTCGTCGTAGGGGAACTCTCCTCCGCCCACGAAATCCTTGAACGCTCTCACCCTGTCGCGCGGCACGCTGATGTCCACGTGCGGAGAAACGCCGGTGTCGAGCACCGCAAGCACCGCTCCGCGCCCCGTGAGTCCTTTCACACCCAGCGTTTCGGCGGCGGCATACGGTGGAGAATTTTGTGCCGCCGCGCGTCCTTCCGCGCTTTCCGCCCGCAAAATGCCGGGATCGACGGACTCTTGCCGCGCACCGCCGTCTGAAAGCGCGCGCACTCTGCTCTGCGCCGTGACGGACACGACTTCCTGCATGGCGGCCAGCCGCACCGCCTCTTTTCTGTCGCAGCGCACGCCGATCGAATTGATGAACGGAAAACGCGCGAGCACGTCGAAATGCCGCGCGACATAGTTCAGCTGCCACGGGCTGCGCACGCGGACGACCGCGCACGCGCTGCCTTCTGCGGCAAGCACGCTTACAAGTCCTGCGTCGAGCTTTTCCATACTACCTCAATGTGTCGATGATCTCGCGCATGCGGCGAAGCTGATCCGCCGTCATAAACGGCGCGGCCATGTTGCAGAATTCTTCGAGTTTGCCCACATCCAGCATTCCTTTTTCGCGCAGCGCGGCGGCTTCTCTCGCAAGCTCGTCTTCGAGCGCGCCCCGGCTCATTGAGGAATACCTCGCCATTTTGCGGTCCATTTCCTCTCTGCTTCCGTCCGCTCCGCCGAAACTCCGTCCGCCGCCGTCATTATAACCGCCGTAATCTCCGCGCCCGTTGTACCCGTCCGCGCCGCCCCGTCCTCCTCCGTAACCGTACCAATCGTTCATGAACACCTCCGTCACAATCATAATATGACGGCATATATTGAAATGCGAGACCTGATCCGGATCGGAATGCGAGGTGGCTATGAACGCGGATATGAACACTCTGATGACCTTGATGTCCATGCTGGGCGGCGGAGAAAAAGGCGGCAATCGCATGCAGACGCTGCTCCCCCTCCTTATGAGCATGATGACGGCGCGCGGAGGAAACGGATCGGCGCAAAGCACTGCCGATACGGGGACGGCGCAAAGTGCCGCAGGCGCCGGTGAACGCAATCCTTTCGGGATGCTGCCCTTCCTCATGAACATGATGAAAGGCTCTTCCGAGCCTTTCCGTCCCGGCGCCGACGCGGCAAAAGCCGCCGGTGCGGAAGAAAAGCGCGGCGCGGAGGACAAAAACGCGCGCGCAAGCGGCGCGGAGTATCCGCGCGGCGGCGGAGGACGGGGTGAAAGTACGTCGTACGGATACGCCGGAAGGCGGTATGGGGAAACGCCTTTCGGCGACATAGGCTTCGCCGGTGCGGAAGTGCGGTCCTTCATGGAAACGCTCTGGCGCGTGCGCAAGCGCGTATGAGCATATCCACGCCGCTCCGTGAACGTCGCCGCAGCCCGTCCGGCGCGGCGTGAATATGCAAAACGAACCGCCTCCGGGCGGTTCGTTCAATATCTCGGCAACAGACGTAAATATCCGTCTTTACTTCGCCTTTCCCTGCCGTCTTACGACGGAGCGGCGGACTCAGAACATCACGTCGTTTTCGTAAAGAGGATGCGCGGCGCAGAGCGCGAGCACCTGCTCTGTCACGCGCGGTATCGCCTCCTCTCCGTTCCTGATGATGTCGGCGATGCACCTGCCGACGACCTTCATATCGTCTTCCTTCATTCCGCGCGTGGTGACCGCCGGAGTGCCTATCCTGACTCCGCTCGTCACGAAAGGCTTCTCGGGATCGTTGGGGACGGCGTTCTTGTTGACGGTGATGTGCGCCTCGTCCAGCCATTTTTCGAGCTGCTTGCCCGTGACGCCCGTGCCCACCAGGTTGAGGAGCATAAGATGGTTGTCCGTGCCGCCGCTGACGAGGTTGACGCCCTCTTCGAGCAGCGTGTCCGCGAGCGCCTTCGCGTTCTTCACCACCTGCTTCTGATACTCCCTGAACTCAGGAGACAGCGCCTCTTTGAACGCCACCGCCTTAGCCGCGATGATGTGCATGAGAGGTCCGCCCTGCGAGCCGGGGAAAATGGTCTTGTCTATGAGCTTCGCCAGCTCCTCGTCGTTGGTCATGATAAGACCGCCGCGGGGTCCGCGCAGCGTCTTGTGCGTGGTGGAAGTGACGAAGTCCGCATACGGCACGGGAGAAGGATGCAACCCTGCCGCGACAAGCCCGGCTATATGGGCGATGTCCACCATGAAATACGCGCCCACTTCGTCCGCGATCGCCCTGAATTTGTCGAACTCTATCGTCCTCGCATACGCGGAAGCGCCTGCGACAATGAGCTTCGGCTTATATTCGAGCGCTTTGTTCCTCACGTCGTCGTAGTCTATCCTGCCCGTTTCGGGGTTCAGCCCGTAGGATACGAACCTGAAGAGTTTTCCGCTGAGATTGACCGGAGAGCCGTGAGTGAGGTGTCCGCCCTCGGAGAGCGACATTCCGAGCACGGTGTCGCCGGGCTTGAGGACGGCGTAGTACACCGCGAAATTGGCGTTCGAGCCGCTGTGCGCCTGAACGTTGGCGTACTTGACTCCGAAGAGTTCCTTCGCGCGTTCTATCGCAAGTTCCTCGGCGCGGTCGACGAACTGGCAGCCGCCGTAATAACGCTTGCGCGGATACCCCTCCGCGTACTTGTTGGTGTAAAAACTTCCTGCCGCCGCCATGACTGCCGGCGAAACGATATTTTCGCTCGCGATGAGTTCGAGATTGTGCTGCTGACGGCGGAGTTCCTCCACCATGGAATCGTAAAGTTCTTCGTCTACGGCTTTAATGCTTTTGAGATCTACCATATTACTCCTTTTTTTCCCCACCGAAATTCCTGCGGAATTTTGGCGGGGACTCTGCAAGAAAAAAGTCAAGCCCACTTGCGTGGGCATGACCTTACAGATACTTGTCAAGTACGGCGGCAAGCTGCGCTTTCTGGCGTATGCCGACCATCTTGTCCACGACGGCGCCCGCCTTGAACACGAAAATAGCGGGGATGGTCATGATCCCGAATCTTTCCGCAAGGTCGGGGCAATCGTCGACGTTGACTTTGCCCACGGCGGCTTTGCCTGCATAATCGTCCGCAACCTGCTCGACGGTGGGGCCGAGCATCTTGCACGGGCCGCACCAGCTTGCCCAGAAATCGACCATAACGACGTCGTTGTTCTTTATTGTTTCGTCGAAATTGTCGCTCGTGATGTGCAAACAGTTTTCACTCATTTTATGATCTCCTTTCGGCTTTTCGCCGTTGGTTATTCACTCTTTTCACCGCTTTTACGCGGCTCGGCACCGCCGCCTGTCACGACCGCGGCGGGAGCGCATATCTCGGTCATACGGGGCGCGAAGCCCTTCTTCTTCCTGATGACGAACCTGTCGAGAACAAACGCGATCGCAAACCCGACCGCGAGTCCGCACACCGCGAGTATAGCCTGTGCGGCTTCGGTGAGGAGCGTCCCCACCCCTACTCCGACTCCGACGAGTACAAGGGGTATTATATACACGATGAGCGCGGCTGTCAACACAAACCGCTCCCCCATGCTCACGCTCACGACGTCCCCGACGGCGGCGTTAAGAGAATTTTCGATGACTATCTTCACCTTCATCCCGTCCTTGGTGACGGCGCACATATGGCAGCTGTCGCACGCGCTCTTGCGGTCGAACTCCACCGTGGCGCGTCCGCCCTTGACTTTGGTGACGACTCCGCGCTCGGTCATGCTTTCACCGCTTCGGCGAAAGCGCCGAACGCGCACTCCGCACTCTCTCCCGTTTCCATGTTTTTGAGCGCGGCGGAACCCCTTGCCATCTCCTCGTCGCCGATGACCGCCGAAAAGCGCGCGCCGCACTTGTCGGCGTACTTCATCTGCGCCTTCAGTCCTCTGCCCATGAGGTCGAACTCAGTCTTTACGCCTGCCGCGCGCAGCTTGGCCGCAAGCACGGGGACGTACTCCGCCGCACGCTCTCCGAGAGCGGCGAGATACACGTCCGAACGCTCCGGCTCTGCCGTCAGCGCGCCCGTGTTTTCCAGCACCATGAGCAGCCTCTCAAGCCCCAGACCGAACCCGACAGCGGCGGTGGGTTTGCCGCCCACCTCCTCGACGAGATGATTGTATCTGCCGCCGCCGCACACCGTGCCCTGCGCGCCGATGTCGTCGGACACGAATTCAAAGACCGTGCGCGTGTAGTAATCGAGTCCGCGGACGATGGAAGGATTGACCGCGAAAGGTATATTGAGCCGTGCGAGCGTGTTCTGCACTTCGGCGAAATGCTCCCTGCACCCGTCGCAGAGGAAATCGGTTATTCTGGGCGCGCCTGCCGTTATCGCCCTGCACTTCTCCTCCTTGCAGTCGAGTATGCGCAGAGGATTGCGATCGAAACGGTCACGGCATGCGGAACACATGTTGCCGAGATTCGCGCCGATATACTCTTTCAGCGCGGCATTGTACTTTGCGCGGCACTCTCTGCAGCCGATGCTGTTGATGTTGAGGCTGAGCGACTTCAGCCCGGCTTTCGTCAGGAAGGTGTGCGCGAGCGCGATGACTTCCGCGTCCGCGGAGGGAAGCTCGCTGCCGTACAGTTCCACGCCGAACTGGTGGTGTTCGCGCAGTCTGCCGTTCTGCGGACGCTCGTAGCGGAACACCGAGGCGAGATAATACGCCTTCATGGGCAGCGTCTGCTGCGCAAGTCCGTTCTCGATGAAAGCGCGCGCGACGCCCGCCGTCCCTTCCGGACGGAGCGTCATGCTCCTGCCGCCCTTGTCGAGGAAGGTGTACATCTCCTTGGTGACGATGTCCGTGGTTTCGCCCACTCCGCGCGTGAAAAGTTCGGTGTGTTCGAACATGGGTGTGCGGATCTCGCGGAAGCCGAACAGCGCCGCCGTCTCTCTGGCGACGCTCTCGACGTAATGCCATTTGTAGGCGTCCTGCGGCAGCATGTCCTTTGTGCCTTTAGGGATCGAAATCATATATCCTCCGCAGCGGCGTCAAAATCGCCGCTTCTACCGAAAACGCGGTTTAAGTGCCCGTCCGGTGCCGAAAACCACGCTTTCTGCCGATTTTACAAAATATACTTCCTCAACGACGCGGCTCTCAGGGACGTGGCGAGATGCGCCTGAACGTAGTCTTTGTCGATGCGGATCTCCTTCGTTTCGTTGTCGTCCGCCTCGTAAAGCACGTCCTTGAGCAGGTGTTCGAGCACCGCATGCAGACGCCTTGCGCCGAGGTTCTCGCTGTTCTCGTTTTCGTAATACGCCGTCCGCGCGATCTCGCGTATGGCTTCGTCGCTGAATTCGAGCGACACGCCGTCCACGCCGAGCAGAGCCTTGTACTGCTTGAGTACGGCGTTGTCGGGTTCGGTGAGGATCTTGACGAAATCGTCCTCGGTGAGGTTGTCGAGTTCCACCCTAATGGGGAAGCGTCCCTGAAGCTCCGGAATGAGATCTTCCATCTTGGACATGTGGAATGCGCCGGCGGCGATGAAGAGGATGAAATCCGTGCGTATGGAGCCGTATTTGGTCTGTACCGTGCTCCCCTCGACGATGGGGAGGATGTCCCTCTGCACGCCTTCGCGCGACACGTCGTGTCCCTGGTCGCGTCCGGCGCGCGCCGCCACCTTGTCTATCTCGTCCAGGAACACCACACCGTCCTGCTCCGCTCTTGCGAGAGCCTCGGACGTGATGGCGTCCTGATCCACCATCTTCTCCGCTTCCTGGTTGACGATGAAGTCCATCGCCTGTTTGACGGTGAGTTTGCGTTTCTTGGTCTTGCCGCCCATCATGCCGCCGAAGATGCTGCCGAGGTCTATCTCGTTGCCGGGCGCGTTGCCGGGAGTGAGCTGTATAGGCTTGGGCTGCTGCTTGATCTCGATCTCGATCGTGATGCCGTCAAGGTGCCCCGCCCTGATCTCGCTGAGCAGTTCCTCTTTGAGCTGCGCGTCGGATTTGTCCGCCGTGTCCGCCTTCTTGCGGATGGGCAGAATGATGTCCACGAGCCTGTTCTCCGCGATCTCCGTCGCCCTCGGCATGACCTCCTTGAACTTTTCGTCCTTGACCATGCGTATGGACACTTCGACGAGGTCGCGTATGATGCTCTCCACGTCGCGTCCGACATAGCCCACTTCAGTGAACTTGGTCGCTTCCACCTTGACGAAAGGCGCGCGCACGAGCTTGGCGAGCCTCCTCGCTATCTCCGTCTTACCCACGCCCGTGGGTCCTTTCATGAGGATGTTCTTGGGCGTGATCTCCTCGCGCATCTCTTCGGGCAGACGGCTCCTTCTGTAACGGTTGCGGAGCGCGATTGCGACGGCGATCTTGGCCTCCTGCTGACCTATGATGTATCTGTCCAGTTCCTTGACTATCTGTTTGGGAGTGAGTTCCATAGTTCCTCCTTCGTCACACGGTTTCCACGGTGATGTGGTCGTTGGTGAAAACGCACAGTTCGGACGCGATCTTGAGCGCGCGCACCGCTATCTCTTTCGCGTCGAGATCCGTCGCGCCCGCAAGAGCGCGTGCCGCCGCAAGCGCGTAATTTCCGCCGCTGCCGATCGCGCATATGCCGCTTTCCGGCTCGATCACCTCTCCGCTGCCGGACACGATGTAGAGCGAGTTCGCGTCCGCGACGATGAGCAGTGCCTCCAGCTTGCGGTACATCTTGTCGCTGCGCCAGAGCTCGGCAAGCTCCACCGCCGAACGCATGAGATTGCCGCTGTACTTCTGCAGCATCTCCTCGAATTTTTCCGAAAGCGCGAACGCGTCGGACACCGAGCCGGCAAAGCCGATGACGACCTTGTCGTTGTATATGCGCTTCACCTTGACGGCGTTGCCCTTCATTATCACGCTTTCGCCCATTGTGACCTGTCCGTCGCCGGCGATCGCGGTCATGCCGCCTCTTTTGACGGCGCAGATGGTCGTTCCTCTGAATTCCATGGTCTTTCCTCCGCCGGTGAATTTCCCGGCACGGTCCGCGGCTGAATTAGGTTGTCCTCGCGGTCCGCTGTCAGTCCGAAAATCCGGTCTCCCGGACAAATCGGATTATATCACGCAATGCTCTTTCGTGATAGTATTTTTTACGTTCCTTTTTGCCGACGTCCGCGGCGGACGGCAGCAGCCCGAAGTTTGCGTTCATCGGCTGTGCGTCGGTGCCTGCCGACGCGACGTAACGACACAGCGCGCCCGTGACGGTCGTTTCGGGAGGCAGCGCCGCCTCCTTCCCTTCCGATTCGCGCGCGAGCGACACCGCGGCGACAAGTCCGCTCATTATGCTTTCGACGTAGCCTTCCACTCCCGTCAGCTGTCCCGCCGCATACAGTTTATTTTCTCCCGCGAACCTGAAATTCGCATTAAGTCTGCCGGCGGAACTCAGATACGTGTTGCGGTGCATCACTCCGTAACGCACGAATTCGGCGTTCGCAAGCGCGGGGATCATGCCGAACACCCTCTTCTGCTCGCCGTATTTCAGGTTGGTCTGGAAGCCCACCAGATTCCAGCAGTCTCCCGCCGTATTCTCGCGGCGGAGCTGCACCACTGCGTACGCGCCCTTTCCCGTCGCGGGATCTCTCAGTCCCACGGGACGCAGAGGTCCGAAACGCATTGCGTCCTCGCCGCGCCTTGCTATCTCCTCTATGGGCATACAGCCCTCGAAGAGTTCCTTTTTCTCGAAATCGCGGAGTATCGCCGTTTCGGCGCCTACGAGCGCTTCGCGGAAGGCGAGATACTCCTCCTTCTCCATGGGCAGATTGAGGTAGTCGTCGCCGCCCTTTCCGTATCTGCCGCCGAAATACGCGCGGCTCATGTCCACGGATGAGAACTCCACTATAGGCGCGACCGCGTCGTAGAAATGCAGGTTTTCTCTGCCGGTGAGTTCCGCAAGCCGTGCCGCGAGCGCGTCGGACGTCAGCGGTCCCGTCGCAATGACGGCAGGCCCTTCGGGAAGTTCCGTTACCTCTCCCCGCACGATTTCGAATGCGGAATACCGTGCAAGCGCACTCCCGACCGCCGCGGAAAACTTCTCCCTGTCCACGGCAAGCGCGCTGCCCGAAGGCACTCTGCACTCCCTCGCTATGCGCAGCAGCACGCACCCCATCGCGTCAAGTTCCGCTTTAAGAGTGCCAGATGCAGTCTCCTCCGCTTCCGATTTCAGCGAATTGGAGCACACCAGCTCCGCAAGCCCGTCCGTGGAATGCGCGCCCGTCATCCGCACGGGGCGCATCTCGTACATCTTCACGCCGAATCCCCGTCCGAGCAGCTGGAGCGCGGCTTCGCAGCCCGCGAGCCCTCCTCCGACGACGGTGACGGTCGGCTTCATTTGTCCTCTCCGCCCTGCGGCGCCGCCTCGCGGTGTCCGCACGCCTTGTTCATGCAGACGTAAGTCCGCTTCTCCCCCTTGCCGGAAACGCGCATCGCGCCTCCGCAGTCGGGACAGAGCTTGGGCGCGGGCAGATCCCAGCACGTGAAATCGCACTTCGGATAGTTGTCGCAGCCATAGAACACTTTGCCCGCCCTGCTCGTCTTTTTCACCACGTCGCCGCCGCATTTGGGGCACTTGCCCACCACTTCGACGATGCGCTTGATGTTCTTGCACTCCGGATAGTTGGGGCATGCGAGGAATTTGCCGTATTTGCCGTCCTTGACGACCATCTTCGCGCCGCACTTGTCGCACACCACGTCGCTCTCCTCGTCGGGCAGACGTCCGCCGCCGGAATGGTATGCGCGGTCGATGAACTTCTGCAGCCGCGGATAAAACGCGCCGATAAGCTCCTGCCACTGCTGTCCGCCGTCCGCCACTTTGTCAAGCGCGCCCTCCAGCCTTGCAGTAAAATTCAGGCTCATGATGTCCGGGAAGTTCTTCTCCATATAGTCGCATACGATCTCTCCCAGCTGCGTCGGCTTGATGAACTTGTTTTCCTTTTCGGTATATTCGCGGCGCGCGAGCACGGAGATGATGGACGCATACGTGCTGGGGCGTCCGATGCCGTTCTCCTCCATGGCTTTGACCAGCGTCGCGTCGTTATATCTCGCGGGCGGTTTTGTGAACTTCTGCTCGCTCGTCACATCGTTCAGATCCAGCCTCTCGCCCTCGTTGAGGTCGGGAAGAGTGTCCAGCTCGTTCTGCCTGTCGTCGTCCGCCGCCTCCGCCGTGCTGGTGTAGACAGCGGTGAAACCCTTGAATTTCACGCTGCGCCCCTTGACCACGAAACCGAGCCTCTCCTCCGCGCCTTCTCCCGTGATGTGCACGCGCATGGTGTTGTACTGCGCGCTCTTCATCTGCGAGGCGAGAAAACGCTCGTAAATGAGTTTATACAGGCGGTACTGGTCGCGCTCGATCTTTCCCTCGAGCGACTTCGGCGTGCGCTCCAGCGAAATGGGACGGATAGCCTCGTGCGCGTCCTGCGCGTTCGCGCTCGTCTTGTAGACGTTCGGAGAGGACGGCGCGTATTCCCTGCCGTAATTCTCCGTGATGAAAGCGAGCGTGGCGCGCGCGAAATCCGGCGACACTCTCACGCTGTCCGTACGGATATAGGTGATGAGAGCGTGCAGCCCCTCGCCGCCGATATCCACGCCTTCGTAGAGCTGCTGCGCCACGCGCATAGCTCTGTCCGCCGCCATGTTCAGCTTGTGGTTGGCCTCCTGCTGCAGGGTGCTGGTGGTGAAAGGCGGCGCCGGTTTTGCCGTGCTGACGCTCTTTTTCACCTCGTCCACGACGTAATGCGAGCGGCGCATCATGTCGGTGATGCGCGCCGCGTCGTCGCCGTTGGTCACCTTCGCCTTTTCTCCGCCGACATCGTTCAGCGCGGCTTTGAAAAGATTTTCCTTTTTAACGGGCGCGCCTTCCTTCAAGAGCAGCGCGAAGATGTTCCAGTATTCTTCCGGCTTGAAGTTTCTGATCTCATTCTCGCGGTCGACGATCATCTTGAGCGCGGCGGACTGCACGCGCCCCGCGGAAAGCCCGGACTTCTTCCCCGCCTTGATTTTGCGCGAAAGTATGGGCGATATCTTATAGCCCACCAGCCTGTCAAGCACTCGGCGCGCCTGCTGGGAGTCCACGAGATTCATGTCTATCTCGCGCGGATTCTGCATCGCGGCGCGGACGGCTTTGGGCGAGATCTCGTTGAACTCTATCCTCACCTTGTCGCCCTCGATGCCGAGAGTGTTCTTGAGATGCCAGCTGATGGCCTCTCCCTCTCTGTCCGGGTCGGTGGCGAGATAGACTTTGTCGTACTTCTTCACCGCCTGACTCAGCTTTTTGATCGTTTCTTCCTTATCCGGAGTGATGACGTACTGCGGCTTGAACCCGTGCTCGACGTCAATGCCCAGGGTACGCTGCGGAAGGTCGCACACGTGCCCCTTGGACGCAAGCACGGCGGCATCGCCGCCGAGATATTTCTGTATCGTCTTTGCCTTCGAGGGCGATTCGACTATTATGAGCTGTTTCATTCCTTCTCCTTTCAGCACAATGCGTAATGGTTGCCGCCCGTCTGTACGAGCGCGCCCGCGAGTTCGAGGTTGACGAGCGCGGTGGAAAGTTCCGCCGCCGTGAGCCCGGTGTCCGCGAGCAGTTCCTCGAAATGCTTCTCTCCGTCGTGCAGGCTGTCGAGGATGAGCGTTTCCGTCATGTTCAACTGCACCGTTTCGGCTTCCGCGCTCTCCGACGGCGCGCGCATGCGGTAGTGTTCAAGCACGTCCTCCGGCGACAGCGTCAGCGCGTGGGGCATGGTGCGCAGCAGCGCGTTGGTCCCCCTGCTCTCCGGCGAATACACGTTGCCGGGGACGACGAAAAGATCCCTGCCCTGTTCCACGGCGGTATTTGCGGTGATGAGCGAGCCGCTCTTTTCGGCGGCCTCCGGCAGCAGGACTCCGCGGCAAAGTCCGCTGATGATCCGGTTGCGCTCCGGAAATCTGTACGGCATGGGATGCGTGCCCGGCGCGTACTCCGACACGAACAATCCGCCCGATGACAGCACCGAAGCGTAAAGCTCCCTGTTCTCCGCGGGATAGCACACGTCCACTCCGCAGCCGAACACCGCAACGGTAGGCGCGCCGCTCTCGACGCACGCGCGGTGCGCGCAGGAGTCTATGCCTCTCGCAAACCCCGACACCACGGTTATGCCGGCACGCGCGAATTCCCTTGCGAACTCGTCCGCAAGTTTCGCACCGTATCTCGTCGGCCTTCTCGTACCCACTACGGCAATGGCAAACGTGTTCAGCAGCGCCGTGTTGCCGCGCGTGAACAGCACCTGCGGTCTGCCCTCCGTTTCCCGGAGCAGATCCGAATACTCGTCGTCGAGATACGTCACCCAGCCGATGTTCCTGTCCGCAAGCCCGTCCATGAATGCGTCGGACTCGTCCAGGCAGCGGTAGAAATCCGCCGCGCTCTCGCCGAGCGCCGCCGCCACCTTCGGTTTCATCTCCGCAGTCAGCAGCCCGGAGGGCAAAGGCGTATGTCCCAACAGCAGATCGCGCTTGCGCGGAGTGAGTTTCTCCACCCTCTGCAGCGCGACAAGCACTTTGGTGTCCGCGTCGCGTCCGTTCATCAGATATATTTCCTTTCAGTATTTCTGTATTGTATCGCTTCGGCGAGGTGCACCGGGAGGATGTTCTCCTCTCCGGCAAGATCCGCTATCGTGCGCGCCACTTTGAGTATGCGCGCCGCGGCTCTCGCAGTCAGTCCCATCTTGTCGAAAGCACGCTTCAAGAGCCGCTCTCCGTTCTCGTCCACGACGCACCATTTCGCCATATCCTTGGCGTTCATCTGCGCGTTGGTGTTGATACCCGTGCCTGCGAACCTCGCTCTCTGCACCGCGCGTGCGCGCTCCACGCGCTCCTTGACCGCGGCGGAACTCTCGCTCCCGCCCTTTCCGCGCAGCTCCGCGTACTCCACGCCGTCCACCTCTATCAGCAGGTCTATCCTGTCCAGCAGCGGACCGCTCAACTTGGCGAGATAATTGTGTATCTGCGCCGCCGTGCATCGGCATGTCTGCGTGCGCGAACCGTAGTTGCCGCAGGGGCACGGGTTCATGGACGCTACCAGCATGAAATTGGCGGGATACTCCACGGAGTGCATGACGCGCGACACGAACACCTTCTTGTCCTCCAGCGGCTGGCGGAGCGTCTCCAGCGTCCTGCGGCTGTACTCCGGCATCTCGTCGAGGAAAAGCACTCCGTTGTGCGCCAGGCTCACCTCGCCGGGACGCGCTTTCGCGCCGCCGCCGATGAGCGCGGGCACCGTCGCCGTATGGTGCGGCGACCGGAACGGACGTACCGCCACGATCCCTTCGGACGCGTCCAGCACTCCGGCGACGCTGTGTATCTTGGTCACTTCCACCGCCTCTTCGAAGGTCATGTCCGGCATGATGGTGGGCACGCACTTTGCCAGCATGGTCTTGCCCGCCCCCGGAGGTCCGGACATCAGCACGTTGTGTCCGCCGGCTACGGCTATCTCGATGGCGCGTTTTGCAACCGCCTGACCTTTGACGTCCGCAAAATCGACGTCGTAGCGCATCTCCCTCTTCGCCGCCTCGAAACCGCGCTTTTTCACAGGCTCCGCAGGCGCGCCGTTGAGGAAATCCACCACGTCTTTAAGACTGTCGAACGCATATACGTCTATACCGTCGATATATCCGGCTTCCGCGGCGTTTGCGGACGGTATGACGAACTTCTTCTCGCCTTTCTGCATTGCGGAAATGAGCAGAGGCATCACTCCGTTGACATGCCTCAGTCCGCCGTTGAGAGCAAGCTCGCCTATCATGACGAAGTCCTTATACAGTCTGCCCGTCACCGCCTCGGCGCATACCAGCAGTCCGACCGCGATGGGCAGATCCAGCGACGCTCCCTCCTTTTTCGTTTCCGCAGGCGCGAGGTTGACCGTTATGCGCCGCGCCGGATAAGGCAGTCCGCTGTTCTTGATGGCGGCGCGCACCCTCTCTTTGGACTCTTTCGTGGCAGTCGAGGCAAGACCTACGGTCTCCACGCCGGGTATGCCGTTGGTGACGTCCACCTCGACGTCCACACCGTAACCCTCAAGCCCTTCAAGCGCGTAACTTCTGACACCGGCAAGCATCCGAAACCTCTTAAAACAAGGAAATTATCACAAGTCTAGCATACGCCGCGGCAAAACGCAACCGTTGACGGCGGAAAATTATAGTCGCGCGCACGCGCGCGTGCGATGTACGCGCAAAATAAAAGGCGCGCGTGCGCGCCTGTTTTACGAAAATTTTTATTTTTCTCCGCAAAATCCTTATTAAGATTTTTCTCCGTCCGCATGACCGTCATGCTTTGCGCCGTCTGCCGACTCGGAAGCGAGCTTGCGCGACAAAGCCGCGTCCGCAAGAAGAACGGCGACAAGAAGCACGATCGGCAGCCCTATCACGAGCATTCTGCCGCCTGCGGACTGCATATAACCCGCGACGCTGCCCGCAAGCGGAAGTTTCCTTGCGAAAACGCCTTCTATATCCTCGCGGGATACTGTCCATGCGTCGTCGCTTTCCGACGCGTCGCCGCGTGTGAAAAATCCGCTCCCGTCCTCGGCAACGCCCGTAATACGGTGCGTGACGCGTTCTCCCTCAAGCGGTCCGGACGGCGCACGGAACACGATGATGTCGCCTGCGGCAAGCTCCTCTCCGCCGTACTCCGAGAAGAGGACTATATCGCCCGGCTCGAACGTCGGCGACATGCTCCCCGTTTCGACGCGGAGAATGACGCTGCCGAAGAAAGCCCCTCCCTCGCTGCCCGCTCTTGCGATGAGTGCAAGCAGACCGCAGAAAAGCACCGCCGCCACGGCGCATACCGTCAGCGCGGCGGAAAGACACCTGTACCACACGGGCAGCTTCTTTCTCTCCTCTCTCCTTTGCGACATTCTTCCGGACATCACACAACGCCCCTTTAACACTATGTTTTGCGCATATCAAACCGCAGTTTTGCGCATATACGCCACACCGCGTCAGTTTTGACGGCTCCGGCGTCCGCGGCGCGGACGCATATGCCCGCAGCCGAATTATAAACCGCCCCGACGTCTTTTGCAAGCAGCAAAAACGGCGCGCCTGTGCACGCCGCTTTGCCTTTTGCGTTTAACGCGTTACGGCCTTTCATTTCTTGTCGCCGCTCTTTTTGCGTTTGCGCGCCGCCGCGACCGCGATCCCGGTCACCGCCGCTATGACGAGCAGTCCGCCGCACACGATCACCGCGATAGCCCATCCGGGGAATCCTTCGCCGTCGGGCTGCGCCGGCTGTTCGGGCTCGTCGGGAGTGCCGGGCTCGTCGGGATCGACCGGCTCCTCCGGATCGGGATCAACGGGTTCGTCCGGATCGGGATCGTCCGGCTCGTCGGGATCGACCGGAGGCGCAACGGGTTCGTCGTCGCCTTCCACCGTCAGCATGAATTCGAGCACTCCCTGATAGCCGCCCGTCAGGCTGACCTGCATCCTGTAAGTGCGTGCGGCAAGGTTCTCCGTGCCGGCGAACTCGGCGCCGTCGATGAGTATGCGGTAGGAGCCGGCGGGAATGCCCTGCTCCTCAAGGAACGCTTCCACCGCAGCCGCGAGCGCAAGGGATTCGCCCTGCTGTATCGTGACCGTCGCGCCGGAGGATATCTTGTCCTCGTCCGTTTCGCCGTTGCCGTCCGTGTCGAGCACGATGTCTATCGCTTTGGACTGCACCGAGAGGGTGAGGCCTTCGGTTACGGTCACTTCGTAATTGGCTTCGTCGACGACAGGAACGATCACAATGCTTACCGCTGTCCCCACGGGGACCGACGCGTCGTAAGCGCTGCCGTCCGCGAGTTCGAGTCTGACGGTGTAAGTGTCGACAGTCACGCCGCCGTCGTCGGTGACCGTCACCAGCGCGTTCATCTGCTCCTGCGTGAACGTATCGCCGAATACGATCTCCGCGCCTTCCGCAAGCGTTGCGGTATAGCGCACCTGCGCCTTGTCGATGACCAGCTGCGCCGTCGCATCGCCGAGGTTTGTGACCGTCACGTTTCCGCTGTTGGAATACGTTTTAATGCTTATCGTGTAAGTGCCTGCGTTCACGGGCAGACCTTCCGTCCACCCGCCGTCGCCGACTCTGTACTGCCATGTGATCTCTCCGAGGGACAATCCGGCGTTGCCGAGCGCAACGGTTATACTGCCGTCATACGCCGCCCCGTCGTATACTCCGTTTGCATCGGCAACGGAAACCGTCGTCTGCGCGGCACTGACAGTCACAACGCCCTCTTCCTGAGTGAGCACATAGTTGCCGCTACCCTCGCCGTCGAGCGAGAACGTGAGATGATATTCTTTTGCATCACGCACATCGCCTTCCGCCGCGGTCGCCACGGGGATAACGACGCTTTCGTCGGCAGCAACTATGCCGTCCGCAGCGAGCGCAAGCTCGATCGGCTCACCCGTATAAACAAGGCTGTCGGCATTTTCCACAGTGACCGTGACTTCCTTGCGCGTGATCTCAAACGACTTGCTTGCCTCGCCTCCGAGATAGTTGGTGCTCTCGGCTACGGTCACGGTGACGGTGTAAGAGCCCGCATTCCGAGGCCTGTCGTTCGCATTGAGCGAACCACTGTCTGCGGTGAACGTGACAGTGACTGCAGCTCCGCCCGGATTGCTTCCCTCTTTCAGAACAGGATCACCGATTTCTTCGCCGTTATAAACAGTGTTTTCGATGTCGAAATCCACCGCAACGGAAGCCTTTTTGATCTCGAACGACCTTTCTTCGCTTATTCCGTCGTAGTTGTCAGTGCCTTCAACAGTGATGACGCAGTAATATGTCCCGGCATTCGTCGCGGATGTGAAGAACCCTCTGTCAAGCTGTTCCAGATGTTCCTCATCGGCATAATATGTCACCACCACGTCGCCGAACGCCGCGGAAGGCTCACTGATGACAGGCTTTTCGCCGTACGTCCAGCCTGCAGTGAATTCGGTCGTCAGACTGTTGCCGGCCTTTTCGACGGTGAAGCTGAAGTCCGCGCTGAACTCGTTGTAATTCTCGCTCTCCGCCACACAGACCGTCACATAATAGGTCGCCGCATCGGTGGTCGACGTAAAGAACTCTCTGTCGACCGCATGCTGACGTTCAGCATCCGTATAGTACGTCACGGTCACCTCGCCGAACACCGCGGAAGGCTCGCTGATGACAGGCTCTTCGCCGTACGTCCAGCCTGCGGAGAAACCGGTCGTCAGACTGTTGTCCGCTTTGGCGACGGCGAATTGATATTCTTTCGTGAGTACGTTATAGTTCGTGCTCTCCGCGACCGTCACAACGGCAACGTAAGTGCCTGCGCCGGTCGTGTTGTCGAATACACCATCATAAGGCTCTCTGCCGCCGTCCGCAGTAAGCTTATAGTACGTGATCTCCGGCTCGCCGGACGCCGCCTGAGGAGCGGTGTATGCCCCTGCCTGTGAGCCGTACGTCCAGCCCTCGCGATTGAACTCGACAGTCCATGCGTTGTCCGCTTTCGCTATCGTGAACTTAAAGCCCGCGACCGCACCGTCAATCGCGCCCTGCACATAGTAAGTGCCCGCGTCAGAAATTATACCTTCCCCGATTTCTTCTCCCGATGCATTCTCACCGCGATAGATCGTCACCGTGATGTTTGCCACATCATCGGGATTGCTCGTCACGAAATATTTATTATCCTTGAAATAATCCGTATCGTACGAGGTACCGGGCTCGTAAGTCACGGTTGAAGTTATGCCGTCGGCAACGGAAATATTGCCGCTCACTTCGAACGTCACATCGCCGAGCGTCTCGCCGAGAGCGAAATTCGTGTCGGAGAACGAAACTGTGACGCTTCTTCTCGTAACGCCCGTCCCTGCTTCTATGCCGGTGCCGAAATCCACATGCGCAATGGCGAATGCAATGCCGTCGGGAGTGTACTGCGTGCCGTCGTCAGCGGCAAAAGTCACAGTGACGCGCGCGACGGGCGAGCCTCCGAGCATGATGACAAGCACGCCGTTCGTGTCGGTATCGAAGGTGATTTTGGCGCTGCCCGTTATGCCTATTGCGCTATCCTGCACCGCCGTACCTTCAGCCTTAAGCTCCGCGTTGATCGGGAGCGGCTCGACATTGACCGTGACGGTCGCCGTATTGCCGCCCGCAAACGTGTAATTCGTGTCGCTCAAAGTCACCGTAACGGTGTAGCCGTCACGCGCGTCGAGGATATTATCGGAATAGTTCGCCTCATTCCAACTGTGCGCAGTTACGCTCCAACTGCCTGCGTAATCTTCCAGGAATCCCGTGACAAGCGTACCGTAAGTGCCGTTCGTCAGCGCGTTTTCGGAGGTGATGTCGCCGAACACCTTGTCAACGCTGCCGACCGCCGTGACCGTAAGTGCGTTCACGACAAGAGAGAGCGTGGCGGAGTCGCCTTCCGCGAATGTATAGTTGTCGTCGCCGAGCGTGACCGTGAGCGTGTAAGTATCTGCGGCGAGATACTTGTCTGCCGCAAACGCCGCGTCTGCCACGGAGACGGTGTACTCTCCGTCATACCCGCTTACAAGTCCGACATATTGACTTGCGTTTTGATAATTCTCGTTCGTGAGTTCGCCGAACGTGAAGCCGACGCTTTCCTGCGCAAGAGAAACCTCGGCAGGATTTATCGTGTAAGTGAGCGTAGCACTGCCGGCGTAGTTGCCGGAGAATGTCGCCGTAACGGTGTAAGTGCCCGCATTCAGGATCTCCGTGCCGTCCGCACCCTGTATGGAATACGTCACGCCGGCAACGTCTTTAAGCGTTCCCTCTCCGAACTTGAAGTCATCCGCAAAATACGCCGCAAGAGCCTCGCTGTCTGTCGCCTTGAGCGTGCTGCCGAATGTATCCGCAACAGCTTCTCCGCTGACTTCAGAAGATATGTCGCGCGCCTGCACAGTCTTGGAAGTGACCGCGGGAACGTTCGGCGTAAGCTCGATGTTGCTGCGCATGCTTTCGTCGAGCGTGAGAGTAACATCGAATGTGACTTCCGTATGCGCATCGGTAGTATCGGTGTATCCGCCGAGCGTGATCTCTATGCTCACGAGAGTTTCGTACTCATCACCGAGAAGCGCCTGAAGCGCAGCGGTATCAACGCTCACGAGCGCTTTCACGGTTTCAGGCAAGTCGCCGAATACGATATTACCGTCGCCGAGCGACCATCTCCATGTGATCTGCGCGGGGCTGATGGTGTATTTGGTCGAACCGTAGCTGCTCGCAAAGACGTAGTTGTCGTTGTCCAGCGTCGCGGTGACATCATAGGTGCCGGCATTGATCATCGGACTGTCGGCATAGGAATAAGTTATGCCGAGATCGTCCTCGCCCACGACAACGCCCTCTGTGGGAGTGAATGTAGGCTCATGCGCCTGACCGTTGTAATCCCCTGCAAGCGGGCTCCAAGTGCCCGTGACTTCCTTTGGCGTTACAGTATAGTCGTATTGCGTACCTGCGCCTGCCGCAAGTGTGTAATTTACCTTCGCTTCGGCTTTCAGCGAAGCCGTGACGGTGTAAATGCCGGCGTTCGGGAGAGATGCCCCGCCCTGTCCTTCGATATTGACATCGAAAAGACTTGCAACAGTGTCGCTGCCGAGCGCACCTGACAACTCAAACAATCCGGCAAAATACTCCGCATTGTAATCCAGCGCACCGTACACACCCTGCCCGTCGGAGGCCGAAAGAGAGATCGGACGCTGCTGAATGACATAATCAAGAGCGTCTGTGCCATTCTCGAAACTGATTGTGTAATTTGTGTCGATTAGGTCTGTCGCAGGATCGACAACCGATACCACCGCTCTCACATGCACCGTGGTGCCGGCAGCAATGTCTGCAACGGTATCTTCATTATATTCGCCGCTGTCAAGAGTGTATACGAATGTGATATCATACGACGGATACTCTCCGACGAACCCCTCATCCGGCGGATCGTTTGTAAGCGTTACCGTCATGACGCCGTTCGGCTCGGCATAGCTTCCGTAAATGATATTACCCGTGCTCTCAACTCTGAATATCAATTCATACGGCGCAATGGTGAACTCGTCGCTGACCACGGAGCCACCGACGTAGTTGGTGCTCTCGCCGTAAATTACGGTGAGGGTGTAAGTGCCGGCGTCGGCGGGCTTTTCGGACGAAGAATATTCGGTAGCACCCGTTCCTTCATAAAGGAAAGTGCGCTCTGCCCCGCTGATTATGTCTGCTCCGCTGATCGAAGGGCTCTTAGTCGCATCGCCGTACGTCCAGCCGTCCATTGTGACCGAAATGCCTTCGGGGAAAGCCGCCTTGTCTACGGTGAAATTCGCGCTTACCGTGCCGCCGTTGTAGTTGGACGTCTGCGCAATCGTCGCAGTCACGGTATACTCGCCCGCATTGACGGGAGGAATGGAGTCCGAGTAGGACGTATCACCGCGCCCCTTATATGTATAGGATACATTTTCCTCGGTCACGCCGTCGGGCAGACCGCTCATCTGCGGAGCGTTGCCGCTCTCGCCGTAAGTCCAGCCCTCTATGCTGACGGTAACGGTATCGGGAAGATCCGCCTTAGCTATCACCAGTCCAGAAATCGTAAGTTTTTTTACGAGGTTGCCGTTATTCTCGAAATTGTAATCGTTGTCGGCATTGAGCGTGACAGTGACGGAGTAAGTGCCGGCATTGAAAGGCGCTTCGGACGAATTGTATCCCGTGACGCTCTCAAAGTTCAACGTATAATCATCGCCGGGCGTGAGGGTGCTGTCCCCTACCGTAACGGTGATTCCGAAGTCCGCCGCCACGCCCTTGTAAGTCACATTCTTATTCGCCGCGTTTGCCGTCGCCGCGACATACTCCGACAGCGTGATCGTACCGCCGATCGAATCGTATGCGTTCTCCTTGGCTACGGTGACGATCTTGTAGTTCCCTTCTGCACGGTAATCGCCCGTACCGTTACCGTTGGTCTGAAGCCTGCCCGTGCCGAGCCAGTCCGAAGAATGAGCGACAAGGGTGACAGAACTTGTATCGGCTCCGTTCGGGACAAAGTAAGGTGTGACGGTATGCGTCGCCTCCACTCCCGATATTCTGTTCGAAATCAAAGCCGTACGACGTGCGTTTGCCGTACCCGCAAGGCCTTCGTCGCTGAATTGTATGTAGGTATTACCGGGAGAGTTCGGATCCATATACTGTCCGAACGCGGCGCCTTCCACCTCGAATATGTTGTCGTAGTTTACATATCCTTCTGCACTTACAGCCGCTTGATCGGCGCCGGCATTATACAGGTTCTGCGCCACCCAGCCGTAACTTGCATAGCGGCCCTCTACAGGCGTTGTTGCGTTGTTGTCGTTATTGTTGTCTGCATTAGTGGCAAGGCTATAGATGAGTCCGTCGATATCCACCTGCGGAGTACCGGTAGATCCTTGCAGAACAGTGACTACCCCGACAAATTTCGGCTGTACGCTCGTGTCCGGTGTGTTGTTGTTTGTGCGGGCAACGCCGTCGAATGTTCCCTCGCCCTTAATAATTATATTTTTATAAATGTAAGAAGTGGAACTGATTTGCCGCGAACGTCCGACAAAACCGGCAAGGAAGCTCCATGTGCCGTCGACATAAAGTTCGCCGTCAAGCTGCATCGTGACATTGGTCACATTACCGCCGTTGTCCATCTCGCCCGCTATACCTCCGAGCGAAACTGTCCGGGATAACTGCTCCTGCGTGCGCAGAGTTACGCCGCTCGGGATCACGACATTGACATTCTCGACCGTACCTCCGTCGATGTTGCCGGCGATCAGTCCGAAGCCTTGATCACCTTCAGAAGTGGAACCGACGGTGACCGAATTGACCAGCACGACGCGCACGTTCTTTACAGTGCCGGAAAGCGTGCCGAAGAGGCCGCCGACATACTGTCCGGTATAGCTCTGCTGATAAAGTCCGTCAATAAAAATGGTGTGGCCGTTGCCGTCCAACGTTCCGCTGAAATCATGTCCGGAGAATCCGCTGATCACAATGTCGCGCGTCAGATAGTAGCTGCCGTCGGTTGCGTTCCCGCTCGGCGAAAATGCCGCGCTGAAGTCGCTTGCCGAAGAAATGGGAGTCCCGGTAGTCGTCTGACTGCCGACATACCCGTGCTCGTACTGCGTGAGCGCGGGATAAGACGGGGGCTCGGCTTCGCTGTCCTGAGCCGTAAGCGACGCGGTAAAGATACCGTCGTTTGCGCCCCATCTGTTATCGCCCCATGACGAATATTTGGAAGTCAATCTGCGGAAGACCACCGTGTCGGTAGCCGTTCCTTCTATAACGGCGGAAGCCGTCACTGCCTCACCGGTGCGTGGCGTAATGAGCCACGTCCTCGTCATGCCGGATCCGGCTTTAGCCTGTCCCGTGTAGATGACCACAAGAGATTGGGCATACGTCGGAGCTGTGGGATCGAAAGATATATCGCGCGCGCCTTGCTCCGCGCCTATGCCTACCGTAGCGGCAATGCTGATCTTGTTGACGGCTTGCCCTGAGGTCAACGGCGCTGTCCCCACACCGTTGACTTTGTCGTTGGCGGTACTGCCTTGATCGCTGTTATAGTATTCGTAATAATTCTGTACCTTAAGCTGACTCGCGCCGCTCTCTCCTTTGGTGCTTGCAAAGATAAGGGCGCTGGCAGTCGTACCGTCCAACCTACCCTCTGCAGCGCCGGAAGCGTTGAGCACTCCGAACGCATTGTAAAAATTCGTCATGTTTGCGAGGTTATTATCATATCCAGCGCCTATGTTCGCCGCATATTTTGCACTGAGAACAGTATCGGTCGTACCGCCTTTGACAATGATGTTGTCGATGGTATTCGCGCCTTCTATATATCCTATAAGATTGCTGGAAATGGATATCTGGCAATCCGTATAAATCGACGAGACGCTCGTGTCACTAGCATAGCCGGCTCTGAATGTGCCGCCGTTGTTCACAATCGTCACGTTTGTAACCGTCGCATTGGCAGCGGCCGCACCCGTGAGAATGCCGAGATAGGCTCTGTCGGCTGAACGCCAACAGAATACACGGAAATCGGTGCCCGTGAGCACCTCGACCTGTACGTTTGATACCGTGCCGCCGTTGATATAACCGATTATGCCGCCAAAAACAAAGTGGCTGGGATCGACATTAGCAGCCCCTATTTTATAATCACCCCTTCCGAGGACAAACTTGCAGTCATATATTTTGCCCGTAAGTTCACCTATGACGCCGCCGGCAACATACGAGCTCATGTTCCCAACCGTCCTTGACATACTAGTGACGCTGTTCGCGCCGGACACGTCGGGTACGCTCACCGTGATTGTGTGCCCGTTGCCGTAAATCGTGCCGCTGTAGCTCGACGTATTGAGGAAATAAGGAAGTGTAATGTCCGAAGTCAGCGAGATGTTTTTATTGCTGCTTATCGAATTGCTGAACTCCGAAACATTACTGCTGCTCACAGACGTCGCATCCTTCGGCGTCTGCGTGGCGAGCGTGCCGTGCTCGTATGTTTCGGCGGACGCTTCCGCAACGGGAAGGATCTCGTTTCCGCTGCCTGCACCGTAAACAAAGGTGAAAACGAGTGCGAACATCAACAAAACCGCAACGGCAAACAAAGCTGCCTGCAGCTTCTTCAAACTCTTTATCATAATCATTACTCCCATTTAGACCGCGCCGTCACGCTCTGCGCATGCGGCTGAAAAACGATCCGTTTGAATTATAGTTCAACAAGTCAATTTAATCAAGGAAATTCAAGTGGTAATAAATGTATATTAAGTCGACATATTCCGTTTTTTGTCGGCATACTTTACAGCAGTCTCCGGTAGTGCATGCCGCCGTCGCGCGCGAGCAACCGCGTGCCGACGCGCGGACAAACGGATTGCTCTTCCCTGCCGTATCGGGAACGGCGGCAAAATGCGGAGGCATACGAGGCTCTTCCGACAGCTGACGCCCCTTCGTGCCCGGCCGCCTGCCGAGCGGACGGATAACCGCCGTGCACTCCCGACTCAACGGAATCCGCCGAAAAACGCAACAAAAAACACGGGCGCGGACCTATACGTCCTGCGCCCGCGCTGGTGCGAGTAATCGGATTCGAACCGATACGGGATGTCCCGAGAGATTTTAAGTCTCTTGCGTCTGCCTGTTTCGCCATACTCGCGCGTCGCACCGGGGTCCCCGTCGCAAAATCCTTGATTCTGGGACGGGGATAAAAGTTAAGGCGGTATCTTCGAAGATACCGCCTTTTTGGAGGCACCATCCGGATTTGAACCGGAGAATGAAGGTTTTGCAGACCTTTGCCTTACCTCTTGGCTATGGTGCCGCGGTCTCTGCCGCTCGCGTGCCATATCAATATATCAAAAGGCGGGCGATTTGGCAACCGATTTTGCGAATTTGGCTTGCCCGACTTCAATTTTTGCGCGTGCGCAGTTTTTCGGCAAACGCGGCGAGACCTTCTCCGAAAGGAAGTTCCGCCGCACTCTTGAGCGCCGCCGCGGTACACTCGTCGAGAAGCCGCACCGCACGCTCTTTGCCGATTACGGCTACAAGAGAGTTCTCATCGCCTTCGTCCAAGAGGTCGTCCGCCACCTGAAAACCGAGCCCCAACGCCTCGGCATAAGCGCGCACGCTTCCGCACTGTCTTTCGTCCGCTCCGGCAACGATCGCGCCGGAAAGAAACGCCGCCTTGAACAACGCGCCCGTCTTTAAGGCGTACATGCCGCGGAACTCCTCTTCCGTATGCATACCGGCGAGGTCGAGCACCTGACCGCGCACCATATCTTCCGCAGCGGCGGTCATAACGAGCGCGGCGCGCGAATAGTTTCCGCCGAACTGCACCGCTCCCGAAGCGAGCACTTTCGCCGCCATACTCAGCAGCGCGTCTCCGGCGAGTATCCCCGTCGCTTCACCGAACTTTTTGTGCACGGTAAGCCTGCCGCGCCGGTAATCGTCGTTGTCCATGGCAGGCAGATCGTCGTGCACGAGCGAGTAGCTGTGTATGAGTTCGATCGCCGAGGCAAGGCTCATCACCTCGTCCAGCGGCGGCGCGGGCGATACGGCGTACGCGCCCAGCCATACTCCCACGGGGCGCACTCTTTTGCCTCCGCCGAAACACGCGTAACGCAGCGCCTCGTCAAACTCTCCGCCCTCCCCGAAAAGGCAGGCGAAGCACTTCTCGAAACTTTCTCTGAACTCCGCCGCCGTCATTTCGCGTCCACGCTGAACTCCTCCGTGATCTTGTCCAGATCACTCACGAGAAGTTCGAGCTTGCCCTTTTCGGCTTTGAGTTCGGAGAGGCACAGTTTTGTGAGTGCTATCCCCTTCTCGAACGCCGCGATCGCCTCGTCCAGCGCCACGTCGCTCTCCAGCCGTTTAACGAGCCGTTCCAGCTCGGCGATGTTGTCCTCGAATTTGTTCATTTTGTCTTCAGCCATAAAGCCTCCGTCCGCAATATGCGCTTTCCGCCTGTTTCTTTCTGTTCGATCTGCCAGTCCGCAGCGCGCGGTATCATTCATCAACGCCGCCGCACGGACGTTTCTGCCGGTTGCCGTTTTCCCTCACTCGTCCGCGCGGCTACCGGGTGCGCCCTTGTCCGGGACGACCTCGGTCACCTGCGCCTCGAACGTGCCGTCGCCGCCTCTCGCGCGCACTTTGTCGCCGGGCTTCAGACTGCGCACCGAAGTCACGCTGACTCCCGCCGCCTGCACGTTGAAATAACCGCGTGACAGCACTTTGAGCGGACTCAGCGCGTCGAGTTTGCCGCAAAGCGCGTTCAGCTTCGATTCCGCGTCTTTCGTCTTGTATCCGACGAGAGTTTTCAGCCGCAGCGCGAGAGTGCGCACTCTGTTTTCACGCGCGGTATGGAATGACACCATGCGCCGTCCGAGCGCGTCGCCGGCTATCCTCGTACGCATGACTCTGCGCTCGAAACCGCGCAGTACGGATCTCCTCATATCGGCGGAAAGCGTCCTGACCTTGTCTGCAAGAGCGTAGTAGTCGTACGCCACCAGCTCCGCCGCGGCGGTCGGAGTGGCCGCACGCGCGTCGGCGGCAAAATCCACCAGTGAAAAATCCGTCTCGTGCCCTATCGCGGACACGACGGGCGTTTTCATGGCGAAGACCGCACGCACGAGTTCCTCGTCGTAAAACGGCGCGAGATCCTCAAGCGAGCCGCCGCCGCGCGCGATGACGATGACGTCGTAGCCGAGCGCGTCCACACGCTTCAGCACTCCGGCTATCTCTTGCGCCGCGCCCTCGCCCTGCACCCGTACGTCGCGCACGGTGATGTTGACGACGGGATTCTTGCGCCTGACGGTGGTGACGATATCTCTTATGACCGCGCCCGTGCGCGAAGTGACGACGAGGATATCTTTGGCATATTTCGGGACGGGGACTTTGTACTTCTCGTCGAATATCCCCTCCGCCTGCAGTTTTGCCTTCAGCCGCTCGAACTCGATCGCAAGCAGCCCTTTCCCGGCGGGCATGATCGTCGTCGCCGAAAAGGTAAGTCTGCCGCCCTTGGTCCAGAAGTTCACGCTGCCGCGCACCACGACGCTCTCCCCGTCCTTCGGGATATAGCTGCGGTCCGCGCCGAATTTCACACACTGTATCTGAGAGTCCTTGTCCTTCAGCGTAAAATAAAAATGCGGGCCGCTCATGCGCGCGCCGGACACTTCGCCGAACACTTCAAGTCCGCGGAAAACCGGCGCTTCAAGACACGCTTTGAGCGTGGCGTTAAGCTCGGTCACGCTGATTGTTTTTTCCGAAATCGGGTTTTGTTCGATCATTTCCGCAAAATAAAACCGCGCTTACGCGCTCTCTTTGCCCTCGCGTACGAATTTTGCGAGCACGCCGTTGACAAAGGAGCCGGACTTCTCCGTGCCGTACTTCTTGGCGAGATCCACCGCTTCGTTGACGATGACTTTAGCCGGCGTGTCCGCGCGTTCCAGCTCGTACAGCGCGATGAGCAGTACGGTCATATCCGGGCGGTACAGCCTGTCCACGCTGAACCGCTCCAGCTTGGAAGCGAGCTTGGCTTTCAGCCGCTCCGCATTCGCCGTCACACCGTCGTAGCACTCGCGGATATACGCCTTGTCCTCGGCCGTAAGGTCCGCGTCCGCAAGGAAAAACTCCAGCGTGGACTCGTTCTCCGCGCCGTAAAACGTATATTCGAACACCAGTTTGAAAACGTATTCTCTGCTTGTCCTTCTCATTCTTCGCTCTGCGTCGGGAACAGCACGCTCACCACCTGCACGTTCACGTTGTGCACGCGGAAGCGCGTCGCCCCTTCTATCTCCTCTTTCACGCGCTGCTGGACCGCCGCCGCGGCTTCCGGCACGCGGCACGGGTAATTGACATTGACGAAAACGTCCACCGCCACCTTGTCGTTGGGCAGAAAATAGACGGAAACGCCGCCCCCTCTTATGGCGCGCTTGGACGAATCGCGGGAGCGCAGCACTTCCACGCCCTCGACTTCCGCCGCCGCGTCGGACGCGAGCGACATTATAACGTCAGAAAACACCGACAGATTCTTCGCATTCATTTCCTTTGGCATAACTTCACCGCGGTACAGTATAACACATTATACTCTCCCGCGCAAGCCGCGCGCGCAAAGTGAAGTCAGATCGTGCGCTTGCTTTCCGCTGCACGTACGGCGTTTGCGAAATACACGGACTCATTAAATCGCCAAACTGCCGCGCAAACCGCGTTCTTCTCCGTTTCCGTCCATGATTTACAGCGGATATGTTCCCGAAGCGATATTAAAACCGCGCGGATATCCGCGCGGTCAATCTTTTATGCTTTTTAGATTTTGAAACAGGACAAAACTGCCGTACATACGTTTAGCCGTCTTATCCCATGCCGCGCACGCGGATGTCCGCGTTGCAGGGATATTTTGCGCCGCCGATGCGGCGGATTGCGGACGGCTCACAGCCTGCCGTACACCTCGTCGGTCACAGGCTCCAGCCATTCGTTTGATGTATTCTCTCCGGGTACTTCCACCGCGATGTGCGCAAACCACGAGTCCTTCTTCGCGCCGTGCCAATGCTTGACTTCGGCGGGGATCTCCACCACGTCGCCGGCTTTCAGCGAACGCGGAGCCTTACCCCACGCCTGATACCACCCCTCTCCGGCTGTGCACAGCAGCAGCTGTCCGCCGCCCTTCGCCGCGTGATGGATGTGCCAGTTGTTGCGGCAGCCCGGCTCGAACGTGACGTTTGCATATCCCGGCTTGCCGTCGCCCGGAGTTGTCAGCGGATTGAGATAGGACCTGCCGATAAAGAACTTCGCGTAAGCCGTGTTCTCCGCGCCGAGTCCGAATATGTTTTTGCTCTCAAATTCCTTATAATCCATATTTATACCTCTGACGATTCTTTCATATCCGCACGTCCGCGACGGGACGCGCCGCGGCGGCGTTGTTACTTTGCGGTTATTCCAGCAGATCCTTTGCGCAGTTCAGCGCGTTGAAGAACCTCGGTATTCCCATATAAGGCATGGCGTGCGTCAGCGCGCAAACGACGTCCTCTCCGGTGCTCCCCGTTTTCAGCGCGTCCGCGACATGGGAGCGCACCTGCGTTTCCGCACCGCCCAATGCGGCAAGTATGACCACCGTAAGCAGTTCGCGCGTCTTTGCGTCAAGACCTTTCCTTGTTGCGAAGTCGCCGAAGCCTAGCTCCGTAAGAAAGCGCGGGACCGCCGCCGCGAACTCTCCGGGAAGCCATTTGTATCTCTCCGCTATCTCGTCGCCGTAGACGGGGGATTGCAGGGAAAGCCCATTTTCGTATCTGTCCTCTTCCGTGACGGTCTCGCCGCTTGCGAGGGGCAGGGATATGCCCGCCTTTTCGAAGGATTCGTTCATGGCGGCGATTGCGTTCAGCGTCTTGGGAAAACCGATGAACGGCGCGCACTGATATACCGTTTCCCTCACCTCCTCCGGCGTGCAGCCGACGTGCAGACACGCAAGCGTGTGGGATTTCAGTTGCGGCAATGTCTGATTGACCGCAAGCACCGTGACGGTGATAAGCTCGCGCATACGGTCGTCAAGCGCACCCGTATAGCACACTTCCCCGAAAATGAAACGTTGCAATATGCGCATGAACTCCGGATCGCTGCCCTCGTCCCTCACAGGTTTGCCGCCGAACAGCTCCGCATACTTTTCTTCGCATCTTTCCACTCTGTCCATAGCTTCCTCCACTTTAAGACGCCGCGGCGCGTCTGCGTCCGCGTCCGTATCACGACTTCATTATATCGCCCGCCTAAATCAAGTCAAATACCTTTTTTCTATGCGCTCTATGCTCACGGGTTATGCCTGCGCCGCACGACACGGCCCGGCGCGAAAGCGCGCGCCGCCTTCCCCGCCCGTAAATTCGCTCTTGAAAAGCGTACCGCCTCAGTGTATAATCAAAAGGTATTTTGCAAGGTTTTGCAATACGGACAAGAGGGGAAACATGGCTGTCATCGAAGCGAAACGGATTTATCACACATACAACGGCAAGGATATGATCCTCAACGGCATAGACGTGACCGTCGATAAAGGGGAATTCGTTTCCGTCCTCGGCGCGTCGGGAAGCGGCAAAACCACGCTGCTCTCCATCCTCGGCGGCATCGAACGCCCCTCGTCCGGAGAGGTGCTCGTAGACGGCGAGGACATCGCCGCGTGCGGCGAGCGCCGCAGAGCGATACTGCGCCGGACAAAGATAGGGTTCGTATTTCAGTTTTTCAACCTCGCGCCGTATCTGACCGCGGAGCAAAACATCCTCGTCCCCGTACTCCTCTCCGGCAAAGGCAAAAGAGAAATGAAAAAGGATCTCGACGCACTGCTTTCCTTCGTGGGACTGGCCGACAAGCGATCTTCTCTCCCCGGCAAGCTGTCCGGCGGCGAACAACAGCGCGTGGCGATAGCGCGCGGACTCATTTTCCGCCCGGAGATCATACTCCTTGACGAGCCTACGGGCAATCTCGATTCCGCGAATGCGGAAGGGATAATGCGGCTGCTCTCGCGCGTCAATTCCGAATTCGGCACCACGGTCATCCAGGTCACCCACAGCGAAGCCAACGCGGCGTACGGGACGCGGGTGATAACCATACGCGACGGACGGCTCGTTTCACCGGAGGACGGCGCGGTATGAACATCATTCTGCGCCATACGCTCGGCAGCATAAAACGCAATCCGGTTCAATCCGTCATAGTAGTCGTTTCGACGGCGATGATCACCGCATGCGTGCTCGTCTGCCTGTGCATATCCTCTCTTTTCGAGCAGCTCACCTCGCTGTGGGGCACGTCGCGCTACGGCGGCGCGGACCTCATAATCACGGGCTACTACGCGACCGAATACGGCGGAGTGCCCTTCGGCGAGTCGCTCCGCGCCTACTCCGAGGAACATTCGGACGAGATCGCCGCCGTTCTGGCGACGTACGAAAGCTCGCTGTCCGTGATGTCGTCCACGGAAACGGTGCGCGCCTACGGCATCATCGCCGAGGATCTGGACAGATTCGACTCCCTCACCGGCGCGGAGATTCTCAGTCGTTGCGAAAACACTTCCGATCTGCCCTCGGCACACGTTTCGCTCGCGTTCGCTCAAGCCACGGATCTTTCCCTCGGCGACACTTTCACGACCAAAAACGGCAGTTCTTATTTCATTTCCGCCATTTGTAACAACACTTCGCGCTACTTCAACCAGTCGTTCATAGTTTTTGCCGCGGAAGGCGATTTTTCCGATGACGCGGCAACGGGCGTGATTCCGTCCCGTACCGCGGTATATCTGACCGACGCGGACGCCGTGCGCTCCGACGGCACCGACGTCGCCGACGCATGGCGCAGCTATTTCGCCGCTCTTACCTCCAATCCGCAGGCTGTGACCGCCGACGTCGCCGAAACCGAACTCGACATGGCGGAGTCCGTGCGCGGCAGCATGCGCCTCATGACCATCGCCGCTTCGGTGATCACAGTCGTCATGGCGTGTCTGCTCTTCTCCTCTTTTTCCGTCATTGTACGCGGCAGAGTGACGGAACTTATCAAATTCAAAGCTGCGGGCGCAACGCCGCTGCAGACGACGGGGATACTTCTCGCCGAAGCCGCGCTTTACGCCGTCGTCGGCGGTTTGATAGGGCTGGCTTTCGGCGAAGGACTCATCACCTACCTCGACGGGTTGCTCGCCCGCAACATCGCAGGCGGAGCGCTCGTCACGGAAGCGTACAAATATCCCCTCGCCGTCATAATCGGCGCCGCTTGCGGCATAGCCGCGTGCGTAATTCCCGCCGTGCGCATGAGCGCGAAATCGATACGCAGCCTTACCGGCGACGGCGAGCGCCTCGTACGCGCCGTTCCGCTGCCTCTGTCCGTTGCGGTCACGATCACTGCCGCCGCTTTCGCCGTCGCGCTGTTTCTCGTGCCCGGATCCGCGCTGCCGTACATAGCGGTGACATTCATCGTCATATCCCTCGTATGGGCGATAACGGTCATGCCGCACATCCTCCGCGCCGTATGCGCCCTGGCGCGCGGAATAACGCGTCCCGGCGCGGGATTCATCGCGGAATGCGCCGAGCCGAGGAATGCTTCCGTAAACTCATCCGTAACAATGCTTGCGACGGTGATCGCCTTCATCAGCCTGGGAGCGGCGATAATAGATATAGTGGGCTACACTTCCCTCACCTCGACGGCAAGGATGTCGGGCGATTTCATCGTGAAAATGTCGGACGTCGATTACGAAACGGTCGAGGCGGAATACGAATACTGCCTTTCTCTCGACGGCATAACCGACGGCGCGCTCACGAGGACCGTGTCCTGCCGTCTTGCCTACGGGGACGACACCGAAGTGAGCGTATGGTCGGATTCCAACGCCATGTGCTATTCCGTAGAAAAAGGCGCCGACATGCGCTTTCTTTCGCTCGACATCGGCGACGACGTCATAGCCCGCTTCGACGCAACGGAAAACGCCGCCGTCATCTCATCTTACATCTCCAACAAATTCGGCATAAACGTCGGCGACAGCATCTGTCTGCGCGTCACCCAATACACCGGCGAGGCGGTCCTTGCCGACCGCTCCTTCACCGTCGTCGGCATAGACAATACGGTGACGTCCTGGGATATGGCGATCTTTGTCCGCACGAGCGAACTTACCGTCGGCGGCGAATTGCCCAACGGCACTTCCCTCATCCTCCTTAACGGCGACGAAAATTCGTTCACGCGGCTGAGAGATCTGATCGACACCGACTCCGCCACCCTCTACAAGCGCGGCGGTTACTTCTCCGCGGAAGGCGGCGACAGGCTTGACATTTCCGCGCTGCTTTCCGTATTCACCGCTATCGTCTACGCCATAGCCGTCATCGGGCTTGTCAATCTCATCGTGATCACCGCAACGGAACGCGTCCGCGAATTCGACATCCTCCGCCTTGCCGGCATGACGCCGGGAGACGCGATGCGTTACATCGCCACCGAAACCGGCATACTCGCCGCAGTCGGCTGCGCCGCCGGCTTCGTATTCTCCGTCCTGTTCAACCGGGCGTCGACAGGCATCGCGCAGCTCATCAACAAGTTCGTCACGACCGAACTTCTCACTTCGCGCACGCTGATAATCACCGCGGCCGGAGCAGGCATATTTATCGTGCTGTGGACAGTATCGCACATGCTGGCATTCGCGCGCGCCTCCTCCGACAAGTACCGCAAACGCGACGACCGTATGCTCCGCTCCGAATGACATCTCTTGCCCGACGCCCTTCCCACCCGACGCACCCGTGACCGTACGCGCCGCATCCGCCGCCCGCCTTCCTCAATGCAAACCCGTCCCTTGCATAGCGCATACCGCAAGATTTTGCGCGAGTGAATGCCAAAAACATTTGACAGCGTCCGCCGCATGTCCTATAATCTACAAGCAATCACCCGTGCGTGGGTGGCGAAATTGGCAGACGCGCAAGATTCAGGTTCTTGTGAGCAGTACGCTCATGTGGGTTCAAGTCCCGTCCCGCGCACCAGACCAGAATAATACGAACCAAGACGATGAGTCGAGGTTCGTATTATTTTTTGCAAAAGATTTTTTTGGTGTTATACTTCGATTAAAGTTATGATATACATCCCTCGCGCCACTCCAAAAAGTTTGCTGCGCCTACCAATAGGTGTATCTCAACATATGATCTAAATAACACAATAAAAAACTTATTGTGTTTGTGAGATACTATCCTTTCGCATCTCCTTCAATGACTCATCTATCCTAAGCTCCAATGCCGCGATGAAAACAGAATATTCTTCTTCTGACATATGGTCTATGTTAGGTCTACCGATAGCAAAAATTCTTATATCAAGGGGACTATTTTTTACTTTAATTTCCTCCACAACGATACTCCTTTATTTGTTGTTAAACAGTTGCATCTTCAATCGTTCAAAATATCCTTTAATTAAAGACATAATTTCCTAAACCTCGAACAGTATTAGTTTTGCCGCAAGATGCCTCTGTTGCGACATAATTCTAGGTCATATTGTCGCAATTTTCTTTGCGACTTATGAAATAGAATTGTTAATCCTCTGCTTAACACCGGTCTTTTACCTTTCGCGGGCTGGTTGTAGCACAGGGCGAGGCAGAAGTCAACGGGAGAAAATTGTCACTGAAAATCTGAAATAACTGTCATTCTACCGACCTTGGTTTAACCGGGGTCGGCTTTTTTATATACACAGAACATGGATGCAACAATTTTATCCTTGTCGTTGACTTTTGCCGGGTGCATTTCAAGATACCTTTCCTCTGTTTCGCCATGTGCTCCATAGCCCGTGCCGAAAGGCAAAATAAAATCTGGAGGTAAAACTCATGAAAACAGAAGTTTCCAAGTTCACAGAATTCCGGAAGTATTATCTCTCGGAATTCGAATGGTTCGACGGTGAAGATTATATCACCTTTAACCTGGTCGGAATCGACCTGGTTAAAAACGAAGCCCAGGTTGCCGTGACAGACAGAGGCAGGATAAGTGTCATCACTTACGACCTTCTGACGGACAAAGACGGCGAGATCTATTTTGAATACGGCGCTATGTTCACCCGTATTTATCTGGATGATTTCGAGGAGGCAGCATAATGAAACTTACTCTTTCCAACGTAAAAGAACTCAAGCGGAACACGAAAAATCCTCTCACAAAACACGTCTGCAATTACGTCATTAACCGCTGGAGCGACTATGACAACAAGAAGCATATCTTCACTGATGTGCTGGACCACGGCTGCCAATCCGGCATTGTAGGTGAACTCATCTACTATACCGACACGGTGCGTTTCTACAAGCAGTACAGGCAGGAAATCAACGAACTGCTTTACGACCTTATGAATGGAACGGGTCTTTACGCTCCGTCCGAATTGTTCGGCAGCAGATGGGACAAGGAAG